>OBUX01000034.1_pt1 | contig 162573 bp, 138 predicted proteins | sample 1501181 | NCBI WGS metagenome assembly OBUX01 (sample SAMEA2579935, study PRJEB22360) | human gut metagenome | biome: human gut; feature: human-associated habitat; material: faeces | place: Denmark | collected 2008/2010 | reverse complement strand
TTGACTTTTTTAAAATAAATTTCCGACCTCTTATCTATTAACTGCAAACTTAGAGCTTCTTTTTTTAGACGGACAGGTATGGCAAGAATACAAATCATAACGGCAGTGACATTGGACGGTTATCTTCCCGACCCGAATGAAGAGTTGTTGCAATGGGTGAAGACGGACAGCCAAGGTTTCCCGTTCTGGCACGAGAGGAGTACCTTCACGCTGTTTCCCGGCTATCCCATGCTGGACTTGATTTGTGAAAAGGACGAGAAACCGGACTCCTTTACCTTTACCTCAGAAATATCCGACCCAAAGAGCCTTGACTTGCTACACGGGCTTTCCATCTACCACCTCATTGACGAAATCATCATCTACATTCTTCCTCTGACAACAGGCAACGGTACGGACTGCCTGCATCGACTTCCGGTCAATCGTTGGAAACTTTACAGGACAGTTGCTTTCAAAAACGGGATTGTCCGTCTCATTTATCGCAAATCCTCGCGATAGTCCATTGCATCCTGCAAGGAAATCTTGCAATTTGCAAGATTCGCCATTTATTCATTTTTACAGCCTCAGATTTTTATTTCACTGATATACAATGTTATATCAGTTCCTCTTGGTGTCTATCGGTGTCATTGGTACGCTGTTGGCCTTATAATATGATATAACCTGTTGCGCAACAAGGTGTAAGCAAACGATAAGTTACACTTAAAACAGATTACTCATGTTACAGATAAACAGCGAGATGTTCGCCCAAATCATGGAACGGTTCGACAGGATAGAGCGGGCATTGGAGCGTATGAACAAGCTGAAGGAATGCCTGGACGGCGACACGCTCTTGGACAACTACGACCTGTGCCGGCTGCTCGGCATCACCAAACGCACGCTGGCGCGTTACCGCCAGAAGAAGCTCGTGACCTATTACATGATTGACGGGAGAACCTACTACAAGGCATCCGAAGTGGAGGCGTTCCTCAACCAAAAGGGCAAGTCATTGCCGGCGAGGTTCAGACATCAGCCAAATGTTTAATTAAAATGAAGCAAGGATTATGGAAATAATATGTGTTGACAAACAGACTTTTGAAGAATTGCGTGTCCGGTTCTGTGATTTTGAGGAACGGATGACGCGGGTATGCCGTCCGGCCGAGGACCTCGGCTTGAAAAACTGGCTGGATAATCAGGAGGTGTGCGATGTGCTTCGCATCAACAAGAAGACACTACAGGTATATCGCAACAAAGGGATATTGCCTTTCAGCCGTATCAAGAACAAGCTGTTCTACAAGCCTGAAGACGTACAGAGATTGTTGGATTTGAATTATCACCCTTTAATAAAAAGCAGATTATGAGCTATCATTTCTTGGACGACAAAGACCCTCGGATCGACGTGATGTTTCAAGGGCTGGAAAAAATGGAGAAGATGCTCTCCGTGATTGAGAAGATGCCGAAATCCCTCTTTAACGGTGAGCGCTTCCTCACTGACGAGGAACTCTCCAAAGTCCTGCGGGTAAGCAGGCGCACATTGCAGGAGTACCGGACATTCGGGGTGGTTCCTTATTACATGGTGCAGGGCAAGACTCTGTATAAGGAATCGGATATTCTGAAGATACTGGAGGATTCCTACAAGCGTTGCCGGGAAGAACAACGATGGGTATAGCATCGTTCACTAAAAGAGACGGAGAAATGATTTCCTTTTTACAAAGGGCATTTCTCCGTTTTTATTTTATGCCATTTCAGACTTTCTTCCCCGTTTTTTCTTGACGATGAAATCTTCTTCGCAAAGCTGTATCTGTTTTCCGAAACCTGTGGACTTTAGCCGTTTCATATCCTCGTCCACTTTGGTGTCCGTTACTTGGGCATACAGCTGGGTGGTGGAAATGGAGTTGTGTCCCATCATGCGGCTGACCGTCTCTATCGGCACACCGAGCGAGAGGGTGATGTGGGTCCCGAAATTATGCCTGGCCTGATGGTAGGTCAAATCAAAGCCATATACCTGTCCCAGCTCTCGTGTCAATGTTATAAAATATCCACGATTGTAAACATTGAATACCTTGTCCCCGGTTCTTTGGCTACGATATTTCTCGATGATTTGAAGGGGAATATCCAACAGGCGGACAGACGAAAGCGTATCCGTCTTTTGCCTGTGGATGTGAATCCACCATGTGCCGTCCTCAGCCTGCGTGACATCATTGACCGACAGTTTTTTCAAGTCCGCATACGCCAATCCGGTAAATGTCGAGAAAATGAACATATCCCTTACGAATTGCAGTTGAGGCTTCTCCACCGGGGTGGTCATCAGTGTCTTCAAGTCCTCCAATTTCATGTGCCGGCTTTTTCTTTTTGGCAGTTCGGGATGCAGGCGGCAGTAAGGGTCACGGCGCAATGTCCCCTGGCTGACCGCCCGCATTGTCAGCTTCTTCAGGCGGTACAGGTGTTCATGTACGGTCTTGGGTTTTTGGTTGCGGTTCGTGCGCAGGAACAACTCGAAGTCGTCATAAAACGCACGGTCAAGGCTTCTCAATGTCACGTCCTCCACGCCTTTCTTCTCCTGAACAAAAGCGGAAAGGTGCTTGTAGGAACGCTTGTAGGAGTCGTATGTTTCCTGTATGCGGTCTATCCCGATACGCTTCTTGAACTCCTCGTTATGCTCCCTGAACAAGGCAAGCAGGGTAAGTGGTTTCTGCCCGATGCCTTTGACTGCATTCTTGACAAGTTCCGCTGTAATGAACCCCAGACTGTTCTTTATCCTGTCGTAATGTCCGGTTATCTCGTCTGTCAGGTCATCTATGGCGCGGTTCACCGTAACTGCATTTTCACTCCGTCCGTCGGCGCGTCCTTTGTCGGGATTCCAAATAGAGGGATTGACGGATACTTTGGTTCCTATCTGTGCCCATTCGGCATCGATGCTTACCTTGCACAATAACTGGCACATTCCGTCCTTGCGGACTTTCGTGCGGTTTATATAGAACAATACGGCAAATGTACTACGCCGCTTGATATTCTGGTTTTCTATATTCTTTTCCATGTTCTTGTTTTTTTAAGAGGTAATCAAATCACGACGGAAAAACGTTCCGATATTTTCCGGTTCAAAGTCCTTGTGTCGGAATCAATCTTGTCATCGGTCACTTTCGCGTAAATACGTGTGGTTTCAATCCGGCTATGTCCGAGCATTTTGCTGACGGTTTCAAGAGGAACCCCATGCGAAAGGGTGATTTCCGTGGCGTAGGTGTGCCTGGCCACGTGAAATACCAGCGGACGGTTGATGTTGCAAATCCGGGCAATCTCTTTCAGGTAGAGATTCATGTTGGAATTACAATACATCGGTAGCAGCCTGTTATCAGAAACGGCATCACTGTACTTTTTCAGAATCTGTAACGGCAAGTCCAACAAGGGGATTTCAAATTCTATCTTGGTCTTCTGGCGGGCACTTTTAATCCACCATGTGCCGTCTTCCGCAAGCGACAGGTTTTCTTTTGTCAGCGAGCGCATATCCCTGTATGAAATGCCGGTGAAGCAGGAAAACAGGAACATGTCACGGACAAGGTAAAGTGTCTGCCTATGGAGCGGAGTGGTCATAAGCCGTTGCAGCTCTTCATCGGTAAGATACTTCTGCACCGCTTTCGGACGAACCGGCTCGTAACCCATGAACGGATAAACGGTAATGATACCGTCAGCGATAGCCTCACCCACGATGGTTTTCAGTTGGACGGTCAGGTTGATGACGGTTCCGGGAGCGAGATTGCGTTCGGTACGAAGGTACAGGTCGTATTTGTCGATGAAGGAGCGGTCCAATGCCGAGAAAGGAATATCCGTTAGCCTGTATTTTTCTTGCAGAAACTTCTCAATGTGCCTATAGGCATTGCGGTATGCCTGCAAACTTTTGGCTGTGCGGTTGACTCCAACTCGCTTTTCAAAGTTGTTGATGAATTGCCTGAAATAGCTCAACAGTGTTTCCTGCCCGCTTGCCATTCCAAGCAAAATGCTTTTCACTTCCTCAGCGGTCACACCGTCACGGACGGCAGACTGCTCGTTATAGATACTCAACGCCACCGCACGGATCTCATCCAGCCGGTTGTTGATTTCCTTTGCCGTCACACTCTTGCCAGACGCACGCCCCGAAGTCCATCGGGATTGCGGCACTTTCATCTTCACGCTGAATGCCGCTTCAGAGTATTTTCCGATGTTCAACTTAGCCATTACCGGACATTCGCCATTGGCATCCGCCTCGCTCTTTTTCAGGTAGAACGACACCTTTACATTTGCCTGATTCATAACCTATTCCTTTGTTTGCAAAATTATTATATAGCGAGCAAATGAATGGCATGAAAAATATAGCGGAATATAGAAAAAGCCCCCTTGACTTCCAATCTGAGACTGTATTTTTTCCTGATACGGAAAATTTTGACTAACTTTGCATTAGCAAAAAACAGACAGAACAGCGTTCTTGCGGTGGTGAACAGGGGTAGAAAAACAGTTTTGGAAGTAAATTTCATACCTATTTTCAATCCCGAAAAGGCAACGGATAAGTAGCGATTTGTTTGCCTAACTCCCCAAAAACAGGTCAAAAACCTCAAATGGAAGAATGTGGAACAAAACGACTTATCCCTTTCTCGTCCAAGCACTTTGCATTATTCCTCTGAAATCCATCCGTATGTGAGCGAGTTTGTCTATCTTTGTAAATAGACTTAATTCTAAAATAAATAGTATGGCAAAAGAGTTGAATTTTACATTGGAAGGTGTACAAGGTGATTTAAAGTTGAAATACGGTCCTTTTAATCAACGTTTATACCAAGACGGAAGAGAGATCAAAAAACAAGGACGATTCAATCCGAAATATTATGTGATTAACACCAATGGGGAAAAAGAAGAAATAAAGGTTGTCTATGGTTTTGATTTTGTCCATGTCGCTGTGTTCCGCGGACAGAAAATCGATCTGGAGGAACGGCTGTCTATCCGCGAATACATAGTGGGCGGTCTGCCTGTGTTACTTGTCTTTCTAGGTGGGTTGATTGGAGCCTTGTTCGGCATCATGGGTGCTACGTTCAATTATAATCATATGCGGCAGGAAAAGTCTTTTATGAAACAACTGCTTGTTTCCCTGGGCGTTTCCATACTCTGCTATGTAGCTTATTTTATATTTGCTATTGGTGTCCAGTTGATAGTGGCTAGATAGGCTGGAAAGTAAAAGAAAGGTGGCTTCGCGGTTATTCCGTATGCCACCTTTTTTAGTAAATTTCTGAATGTCCTCCCCATGGATGATGGCGACTATCCATATTGGGAAAAGTAAAACAGGCGAAAGGAAAAATGAAAACTGTATTTTCTCTGTATTCTTTCGGGAGATTCCCGTTTTTTATCAATTCCCGTAGGTACCGATTAATCCATTCGTTGTGATAGTTTCTGCACTTATTTTCAGTTTCCGGCATCTACTGTTATTATAGAACCGGATATGTGCTTTTCCCTCCTTATCCGGAGTGACAGACGGATTCCAGTATAATGTACGACGATAGTCGGGGACAGGAGGGAGCACAGAATAATTGGGGTGATAGAATTCTTTAACTTGGCTGTAACCGTCGAGCCATGTTTTTCGGACACCTTTCCCTGCTTCTGTCGGTATCTTACCTTCCGGATATGTTTCGATCAGTACGGCACAACTGTATAAGTCGGATACATCGAACGGAGTCAATCGCGAATCTGCATACTGGCAAATCGTAGATAGATTTTCAGTGATATAAATCGATTTAATGGCTTCGAGTCTTATATATTTGTATTTATTATAATCCATTTCTGTATGCCGGGTGCGTTCATAGTTGATTACGAAAAGTGGCATTTTACTTTTATAATACAGGTAATTTCGTCCTGAAACAGGACTGAAATTTTTATTCATGTTCATCATAAGTTCGTGTATGTCGTCACCAATAAATTTTCCACTGTCTTTTATGTCGTCCAGTTCGGAATGTACATCATAATAAGCAATCGATTTCGAACGGCTTTCATATATCTCTTTTTCTTTGGTTCTCTTTTTGGCTTTGATAGTTACCTCTTTTAAACGGTAGTTCTTTTCATGGTTACCTGTCTTTGCCAGCGAATCTGCGTAAGCGGCAAAGAAGGTTTCGATATCCTCTTCAGGTAGGGGAGTGGTTTCCACTTCGGGCATAAGTTCTTTCTCTTTTTCTGCATTGGCAATGCTTACCTGCATATCCGCATAATGATATTTTCGGGGGGCAGGACTGAATAGCCTATCCAATAAAATACGGTAATCTTTCTTTTTTCTATTGACTGTAACTGCCAATATCAAGTCCCATTTTCCGTATATATCGGATATTAGTGAGAAGTGTCCTAAACTATCTGTAGTGATGGCTTCGATGAAACTGCTGTTTTCCTCATTCTCCCCGCGTTTCTTCAGGAAGCAGGACACTTCTACGTTAGGCTTGGGAAGTTGCCGGACGAAAGAGACAACCTGCCCTCGCGTTTCGATACCTTGCTCCGGTCCGTATTTAAGGTCAAGAGACTCAATTCCTGTCATTTGTTTCCAAGAGTAGCGGCGCCATCCCTGCACTCTTAATAAGAGATCGATTGCCTTGCGGCGTGTATCGTCCCGGGATTCGAAATAATATTGGGGATTGTTGACATATCCTTTTATTTCGGACATTAATAAAAGATCGGTCAACATATTGTGCCCTGATTCTACTTCATTCATGCCGTCTCTCACAGATAGGGCAAATGGGGTTTGTACCGGAATCTTTTCTTTTCCGGTCAGGGTGAATTCAAGGTTTACCAATTCGTAAGGGTCGTATGTCTCTTTGTCTGCCTGTACCTGAACGGATAATTGCTCTTTGGGATAGGTAAATATCAAACGATCCGATAGGACCTCTCCGTTACTGTTGAATAACGCGATTCGGGAAACTCCGGGTACTAATTTACTTTTATCTATTTTGAAGCGAATCGTTTCATTACCTTCGACATCGATCAGGCAGAATTTGTATAGTTTGCCTCCGCTGATGACTGCCAGTCCCAATACGTCGGAGGGGGTATTGGAATTCTTTTGCACTGCTATTTCAATGCTGTCTGTGTATGATAAATTGTCGGCATGTAATGTATATCCTTCCGGTAAGGCTTCCGGCATATTGAACTGGTGCTTTTTGCCATTAAATTCGACTATTGCTTTTTGTTTCTCTCCCGTGGGCGTGTAATTGAAAATTCCCCGTCCATCATGTGTGACATTGAAACGGGCTGTTTCTTGTTTTTCTTCGTTAATAACAATACCGGTGAGGGTAATGGGGTTTCCATAGGTATCTGTCGCTTCAAAAGCCACTTCGGATTCTATCCCCCGAACCAGATTTCCACCTTCGGGGAAGAACTTTAAATTTACTTTTTTACTTTTTGTCGGTTTGGGACGCTCCAGCGGGTAGTTTCCTGTCGCATATTTCCGCATCTCTTTTTCCGTAAAGTCGCCTTCTGCCTTAGGTTTGTCGAAAACCGGCAACAGTCTTGAGAAAATGATATCTCCTCCAAAATTCAGCATATATTTTGTGTAGGCACGAATTTCATAAAATCCTGAATAAAACGGGATTTGGCCTAGTGTGAAATCTCCGTGGCATTGTCCGTTTTCTATTTTTAATGTCCGTTTGTCGATAACTTCACCACCGGGATTTAATAATTCGACATATAAAGTCTTGCTCAGGTCAGTGGCTGGATGCAGGTCGGAAGTGACCAGGAAACATTTAAACCAGATATTATCACCTTGGTAATAACTGGTATTGTCAAATTGCAGGTAAACCTTCTCTTGAGGGATATATTTGGAAAAATTATCGATCAGGTAGGCGCATTGGCTTAGTTTTTGGACAATACTGTCCGTGGTTTGTGCAGATACACTCAGGCAAAACAGGTATAATAGCAAATGTACCTTTAATATTTTAGGTGTTTTCATTTCGTATCTTGGGTTAGATGGGAGATTGGTTTTTCCGTTGTGAGTCCTGTCTTAAATAAAGTTCTTTACTCTTACATCGGGATTCGTCTTTTGCAGGGCTTTTATCAGTTCCCGGGGTGATTGGGGATCTATCATGACAAACCCGGTGGCGTGTCTGATCTTTATTTTCTGCATGCCCAAGGCATGGCGAGTATACGTAACATCGGTGATATGACTGAATGTTCGTTTTTGGCGGAAGAAGTCATTTACTATTTGTAAATCTCCGTTTTTCTTGACAATGTATTTGCAGGATGTTTGTGAAAAATAGATGGTTACACTGGGACCTATACATGCGGTACCTATCCAGATTGCTTGTATAGTTATGAAACTGATCGCAATGCATGCTATTATACCTATGGCGAACAACCAAACTCCTAATTGGGGATTTCGCGCTTTAAATGTTTGTTCCATCTTTTTTTAGATTGTATGTGTAACTGTCTGATAAAGATAGAAAAAAATATAATGAAAGAATCTTTTTTCTATTCTTTTCTGAATTGTGGCTGCGAAAATAATTATTTAGGGCCTGTTGGATTCCGAAAGTTCCGGTGAAAAAGATAAAAGCTTCTCTAAACCACCGTGGCTGCGATCGATGAAAAATAGGCAAGGGAGATTTGAACAGGTGCGTGCTTGTAATATGCAAAATTCGGACAAGAATTTGGAATCGGAAAATTTAGATTCTGTTTTTATGCGGGAAGCTACAGTCCGGAAATAATAATTCTTTGCCGATAGATGATCTGTTCTTTCTTTTTTATCTATTTTTGCCCCTTGAGAATTTTAATTATTAATCTAACTATCATGAAACGAAAAGCGACTTTACTATTTCTCGTGACATTCGTGCTGCTGCTCGGTGCAGTCGCACAGGAAAAATTGAAAACAGTGATCGAACCCCTGCAAAATGAAAGATGGTGGGGTGGATTCGTGGCTTTAGGAAATCAAATGCCATTCAATGATCACTTGCGGATGCAAGACATGTCACGCAATAATATGAACAACCAAGTAGTGCCGTTCATGCTTTCTTCGGAGGGCAGGTATATCTGGGCCGAAAATCCGTTTTGTTTTGAAGTAAAGGATGGGCAGCTGATTATTTATTCAGACTCGGAAAAGATAGAGCCGGTGAAGGCCGGAACTACGCTGAAAGAGGCTTTGCTGGCTGCATCGGCTAAACATTTTCCACCTTCGGGAAAGATTCCGGAACCTACTTTCTTTTCTCTTCCGCAATATAATACCTGGATTGAGCTGATGTATGATCAAAATCAGGAAGACATTATGAATTATGCCCATAAAGCTGTGGAGAACGGATTTCCTCAGGGGGTGTTTATGGTAGATGATAACTGGCAGAGATATTATGGTAACTTTGACTTCAAAACCGAGAGGTTTCCGGATCCGAAAGGGATGACTGACGAGTTGCACCGGATGGGATTCAAGGTGATGTTGTGGGTGGCTCCCTATGTTTCGCCCGATAGTCCCGAATTCCGTGAATTGGAAGCAAAAGGATATTTGTTGAAAGATAAAAACGGGCGCACGGCCATTATTCATTGGTGGAATGGTTACAGTGCCTGTTATGATACCACAAATCCGGAGGCTATGAATTATCTGAAGGAACAGTTAAAAGCCAATCAAGAAAAATATGGTATCGATGGATTTAAGTTTGATGGTGGAGACGTAGCTTATATGACAGGAGAGTATACTTTTCATGATAAGAATGCCAATGTGAATACTTTTATGGAAAAATGGGCTGAGATAGGTTTGAGTTTTCCTTACAATGAATTGCGTGCATCTTGGAAGTTGGGTGGCCAGGCATTGGTACAGCGGCTGGGTGATAAAGATTATTCTTGGCGTGCGACTCAGTTATTGATTCCCGATATGACTGCTGCCGGATTGTTGGGGCATTATTATACTTGTCCCGATATGGTAGGCGGAGGACAATTCGGAGCTTTTCTGAATGTGAAGAAATTTGATGAAGAACTTATTGTACGTTCGTGCCAGGTGCATGCCCTGATGCCAATGATGCAATTCTCGGTAGCTCCTTGGCGTATTCTCAGTAAAGAGAATGTGGCTATTTGTGCGAAGTATGCCCATCTTCACCAGCAAATGGGAGATTATATTTTGGAGTTGGCAAAACATGCGTCAAAGACCGGTGAACCCATTGTTCGCCACATGGAATATCAGTATCCTCACCAGGGATTCATCGATTGCAAAGACCAGTTTATGCTGGGGGATAAATATCTGGTAGCTCCGATGCTGACATCCGGAACAAGCCGTACCGTAATGTTGCCAAAGGGTAGATGGAAAGATGATCGGGGCAAGGTGTTTAAAGGGCCGCGGACAATGACAATAGATGTTCCCCTTGAACGTTTGCCATATTTTGAGAAACTGACGAAATAATTTCTGGGCCGATAAAACAAGAAAAGCCACACTGTCAATATGTACAGCGTGGCTTTTGTTTTTGTAAGTTTAAGCTAATTCGGCGTTACTTTACACGGATAATGTTGTAATTCAGATCGCTTTCCGATACTTCCAGGCTGTCATCAGCTAGTGTCAGGGTAGTATCATTGGCAATTACGAAATAAACAGGTTCACTTCCGTCACTCGGATTCAGTTTGATGGCCGTTTTCTTTTTATCTTTGACGGTTTTTTCCACTTTTACCGGCTTTCCTTTAGAAGTAAAAGTCTTGTCTTTGCCTTTTCCTTCAGCATCCAGATAAGTGACGTCCAGTGTATACGTTGTATCGGTTGCGTTCGCCAGTGTGTTCAAAGTTAACACGTAACGGATGCCCGGACCGTCAGCAGCAGGAAGCACACCTTCATATACCTGGGTTTCTTCCATTGTGGGTTCCATAGCTACTGCCAGACTGTCTGCGACTGCTTCTTCAGCTTTCGTTCCTTTTGATTGGCAGGATACCAATGCAGCAACGACGGCTGCTAACATAATTACTTTTTTCATTGTTAAGTGCTTTAAATTAATATAAAAAGTGAGTTGCTATTCCTCCTCTTCTCTCTTAATAACCAACAGCTTATCGACTCTTCCACGGTCCATATCCACTACTTCGAACTGAAGGTTTTTGTAAGTGAATATATCTCCGGCTTTGGGAATACGTCCTATCAGGAACATAGCCAATCCGCCTAAAGTTGTAAAGTCTTCCGATTCGATATCATCATAAGAGAGTATTCCCATCTCTTCCATAAAATCTCCGATATTCATTGAAGCCTCTACCAACAAGGAGCCGTCCTGTCGGCGAACGATTTCCTCTTCTTCCGTATCGTCCTCTTCCAGAATGTCTCCAAAGATACTTTCGGTCAAGTCATGCAGGGTAATGATTCCCTCTGTGCTGCCATACTCGTTTACAACAACTCCGAACTTATTTTTGTTCTTCTTAAATAGCTCTAAAACTTTTTTAGCGTATAAACTTTCGGGTATAAACAAGGCGGGACGTGCGATTTCTCTAAGGTTGAATTCCTGTTCGCTACCTATCATCAGTATGATATCTTTCACAGAAACCACACCTGCTATTTCGTCGGTGTCGTCATCAATCAGGAGGTATTTACTGAAATGCTCGTTGTCGATGATCTGAAGCACTTTCTCTTTGCTGTCAGTCGTATGTAGCACCACCAGATCACGTCGGTGAGTCATCAGTTCGTTGGCACGTTTATCCGAAAAGCGAAAGACATCACGTAGCATTTCGGTTTCTTCTTTGTCAATCACACCCTGCTCCGAGCTTTGGTGAAGAATCATTTTCAGTTCTTCCTGAGTCATCAGGCGTTCTTCGCTTTTCAGACCGATCAGTTTGTTGAGCAGGCGGGTGGAAATGCTGAGCAACCAGACAAAAGGGAATGAAATCTTGGTCAGCAGAATCATGACGGGACTCAGCAAGGTTGCATAGCGCTCGGGATTGCTGAGAGCGATGGATTTGGGTACAAGCTCACCGATAATCAGTGACAGGTAGGTAATGACGATTACGGTTGTGATCATGGCCAGGTCCTTTGCATAGACTTCGGCTCCCGGTATCATGGCAAAGAGCGGAGTCACATCATCGGCAATGGCTACTCCACCGAAAGCACCCGATACGATACCGATCAGCGTGATACCAATCTGAATGGTAGAAAGAAATTTTTCGGGTTCTTCCAATTGTTTCAATACTCCCCGGGCAGATTTGTTCCCTTTGCTGACCAGGGTTTCCAGACGTGCTTTACTTGAGGATACTAAGGCAATCTCGTACATGGCAAAAATGCCATTCAGTACGAGTAAAAGAATAATTACTAAGAATTCCATATAAGTTTGAATAGTTTCATGACCGCAAATTACACCAAAGTACGGACTCACGCAAAAACTATCGGAATTATTAATGAATTTTTTCAAAAATACCGAGGTCGGACCTCATATATTGGGATCCGGCCTCGGTTAAACTCAGTTTTGTGGTTCTCGAACTTACTTGTTCTTAGTATAGTTGTCTGCTTTTTCTTTGGCGCGTGCTACACGTTTGGCTGTATCGGGGTGTGAAGAGAACATTTTCTGGAATTTAGACTCTTTGGGAGCCTCGGCCGAGAGTTCCAGTAGTTTGTTCAGAGCATTGTACATTGCATACGGATCAATGTTATGTTTGATGCTGAATTCGAAACCATAATCATCGGCTTCGCTCTCTTGCTTCTGAGAATATTGGGCACCGGCTAATGCTTCTGCCATAGCTCCCAGTTCCGAATCAGTCAGTTTGGAAACGGTAGAGCTGGCTGCTCCTGCAGCATTCTTTACTGCCGAACGAAGATATGCACTCTTCATGGCATCTTTAGAGTCTGTATGAATCACGTGACCGATCTCATGTCCGACAACTGCCATCACTTCATCGTCCGTCATAATATCCATCAATCCGGCACAGATGCGGACACTGCCGTCACCACAGGCAAAAGCATTCACGTCGACAACCTCATATACTCCGAAATTCACTTTCAGTCCGTCTACTTCTTTGATATGTCCGGTCAGTTTCTCCAGGCGTTTGCCGTATTCGCTGTCGGCTGCGGTCAGCGGATTGTGGGTGTCCATCCATTGCATGTATTCTTTGCTCATGGCTGCGATGTCCGCGTCGGACAAGGTGATGGCTTTCGCTGCGTCGCTACCGGCTTGTACCACTTTGCCTACATTGATTTTCTTTCCACCGATTTTGAACTGTGCGGATGCTGTCGTGAAGCACATTCCGCATAAAAGTGCCGCAATAAAAACAATTCTTTTTTTCATTTTGTGAGTTTTTATAGTTAATAATATAGTTGTTTCGAGATTTAATATTCAAATGTGATACCCAAGGTTGGCATTAATGTTCCGCTTTTCTGGGTTATGTATTTCATTTTGTAGCGCTGTTCTGCCATGGGGGCGGATGGATTTTCGATAACGCCTGTACTCATCAGGATATCCGGTTGCTTGAATTTGCTGTTTGTCACATTCTGCAAATCGATGTAGAATCCCAACATACAGCGTTTCAGATAAAATGTTTTGTCCACTCGTACATCCAGTTGGCCGAAGGCGGGCAAGCGTCCGGTATTGTACTTTGTGTAGTCATAGTATGGACGTCCCTGTGCATTCCATGCCGTAACAAGAGATGATTTTTCCACATCATAAGGGGTATAGGGTGCTCCTCCTATACAGCTGATTTTCATGCCCAGGCTCCAGTTGTGTGGAAAGTTATAAGTTCCACTCATATTGAAAATGTACCGATTGTCCCAAGCGGAAGCGATGTACTCCGATTGTTTGTTGTTGCGGTATTCGCTTTTGAACAGGGTGAACGAGGATGCCAGATTCAGTTTTTTAGCTATCAGCCATTTCATTAATATTTCTATGCCGTATGCACGTCCTTGGGCGGTAGAGGACAAGGCTTCGTTTCCGATGACTCCGTAGTCATTGCCTTTGCAAGCCAGGGGGATGCCGTCTGCGATGGAGAACGGTATTTTATCATATTGTTTGTAAAAACCTTCGGCAGACAGTTCGAATGTATTTCCCGGATGCCAACTCAGGCCGAGACTTTCTTGACTGACGCTCATGTAACGGAGGTATTTGTTGACCCATGCTCCATTGTTATCTTTAAATCCCAATCCGGTATAAGGCGGGAGCTGATAATATAGTCCTGCATTTCCACTTAAATATAATCCGTCTGTCAGCCGGTATGATAGTGACAGGCGGGGTGAGAGTTGGTCGCCCATCCCTTTCATGCCGGAAGAAAAGTTGTTGGCATCGGTCCGTACGCCGAGTGAGGCAGTGAATCGTTCATCGGTAGTTGCATAGTTGATGGTTCCGAATATGCCCCAACGCCACATACCCAGATATGTGTGATAATCAAACGTCCTGCCTTCATCAATATACACTCGTTGAAAGGTGGTGTTGGTGTATTGGGAATAATCCAGATTGGCTCCGAAATTAATTTTCCAATTACCGAAAGTCGAGGTGTTCTCTATCCGGAATTTGGTCTCCTGTTCCACTGAGCGCAACTTCAGGGATAAGTTGTCCGCACTGCTTTCGTCATTATTCAGATATTTGGTATTGCGGTTGTTCAGGTAACTGTAGCTGACGACTACAGACTGTACATGTATGCCTGCATAGTGACGGTATACGGCTCCCAGTGTAAAAGTCTCCTGCTGTATCTTGGGCAGGTAACTCAATATGTATTCCGCTTTTTCTCCATCCAGCTTGGTATTCAGTTTCATGTTATCGATTCCTCCGAGCCCGAGTATTGTCAACTCGTTGTTGGCATTGAAGCGAGTTTTCAGTTTAAATTGTGCGTCGGTGAAAGTTGGCAGGAAAGGTAACCCCAACATGTCAAATAAAAACTGGAGGTATGACTGACGCACCGAAACCAGATAAGATGTCTTCTTTCCTATATGTCCGTTCGATGCTAACGAGACTTCCGAGGCTCCTAAAGTTGCTTTTAATGAATTGCGTTCCATATCTCCGTCCCGAAGCTTAAAGTCGAGTACCGAACTCATGGCATTCCCTCTGTCGGTCGGAAAAGCTCCCGTATAGAAATTGACTTCACGAATCAAGTCTGCGTTGATGATGCCCACCGGACCTCCCGAGGCCCCTTGAGTGCTGAAATGATTAATATTGGGAATTTCTACTCCGTCCAGATAGAAACGGTTTTCGGAAGGAGATCCTCCGCGTACGATCAGGTCATTTCGATATCCGGCAGGGGAGAAGGCAACGCCCGGATAAGATTGGACAATACGTGAGATATCCCGGTTGGCTCCGGGACTTTTCTCGATTTCATGCAATCCGATGATACGTAGCCCTACAGGACTCTCCGGGTCTCTTCGGAAAGGAGAAGCAGTAACCGTGACTCCTTCTAATTCGGTCAGGTTTTCTTCTGTTTCTATTTGGATGGTGAGATCTTTAGTAGAGACGATATATTCGGGGGTGAGTATGGTTTTGTATCCTACAGCAGACGCCTGCAGACGATAAATGCCCGGAGGGACTTCTCCGATGTTGAAGTGCCCTTCGGCATCTGTCACTCCTCCGCGTCCCAGCCCTAAGACCAGTACATTGATAAATTCCAGCGGTTGACGACTGGCTTTGTCAATCACAGTTCCCTTTATTCGGTGTGTCGGTTGCGCACTGCCTGTGGTGAGCAGGCCGAGTAACAACAGGAGCAAAACATTTTTCTTCATTGGCCCGGTTCGATATACTTTGTGAATTCTGTGCAAAGTTATATAAAAATGGTTTCGTCTCTCGTTTTTATCTGCTATTTTTGTGGGAAAGTTTTAAATAGAAAAGATGAAAACCGTAAAACTGATTACTTGCGATGATGCCTTTCAAGCTCATATTATACAGGGAGCACTTGCTAATGAAGGTATTGATTCTCTATTACATAATGAAAATATGTCGACCTTGTTGCGGGGTTTTGTCCATGACATCTCAGGAGTGGATGTCTTGGTGGCGGATTGCGATTATGAAGCAGCCATGCAGTTGCTGAGGCAGAATCAGATGATACCCGAAGAACAGAAGTTTTGTCCTTTCTGCGGTTCGGACCGGATTAAGTTTGTTCTTAAAAAGGAGCATCGTGTGAGGGCTGTCAGCGCTGCCATTGTTTCTATGCTGGCTACTGTCCCGCCCGGAGGCAATCATTGGGAATATATCTGCGACCATTGTGGGAAAGCTTTCGAAAAGCCGGTTACGGAATTCAACCCTTCTGCTTTGGAAGAGAAAGATTGAAAAGACAAACTCTAAAAAACATAGATTAAAAATGAAAAGAAGAAATTTATTTTTGGCTTGTCTGCTTTTATTTGTATTGCCGCTTAGTGCCGCAAGGGTAGATACGCTGATGGTGAAGAGTCCCTCTATGAATAAGGAGGTGCAGGTGTTGGTAGTGACCCCTGATGTTGCTTTGGGAAAAAATGCAGCGGCTTGTCCGGTACTTTACTTGTTGCATGGGTATGGCGGTCATGCTAAGACCTGGATTCAGATAAAACCGAACTTGCCGGAAATAGCAGATGAAAAAGGGATCATTTTTGTGTGTCCCGACGGCAAAGACAGTTGGTACTGGGACAGCCCCAAGAATCCGGCGTACCGATATGAAACGTTTGTTTCTTCAGAGTTAGTGAACTACATTGACCGTAATTATAAAACGATTGCTGATCGGAAGGGACGTGCCATTACCGGTCTCAGCATGGGAGGACATGGGGCAATGTGGTTAGGTATTCGCCATAAAGACGTGTTTGGAGCGGCAGGAAGCACCAGCGGAGGTGTCGATATCCGTCCTTTCCCCAAAAACTGGAGCATGAACAAGCAGTTGGGTGAACTGGCCTCAAATAAAAGAATATGGGATGAACATACGGTAGTCAATCAACTCGATAAGATTCAGAATGGTGATCTTGCTTTAATTATAGATTGCGGTGAGGATGATTTTTTTCTGAATGTGAATAAAGACTTTCACGATCGGTTGTTGGGCCGTAAGATAGATCATGATTTTATTACCCGTCCCGGTGAACACAATGGAAAATACTGGAATAATTCCATTGATTATCAGATTCTTTTCTTCAGCAAGTTCTTTGCCGGAGAGTAAAGAGCGAGTGATAAGGAGCATCATGGGATTATACGTCCCGTTCCTCCCTCGGCGTATGGCATCCGGAGAGGTGCCGGTGAGTCCGGGGAGGAATTGTTTGTAAGGAAAATGCCAATATATGTAATGCCCCATAACAATATATGTAATCGAAATAACATATATTGTTATGGGGCATTACATTACTACTTCGTGGAGGCAGGATTGAAGTCGTTCCCCTTATTCGATGGTGATGCCGATGGTTCTCGTGTCTGTTTTTGTTTCATCGTATGCATCACCGTTTATGTCGATCACAGTACCTGTAGAAGTGGTCTTAGCGATGATTCCGGTTGGCTTTTCGTTTTCATCCAGTTCATAAGTGTATTTTGTATACTCCTCTTTGTTTTCTTCCGGAGTGTTGCCGATAATCAGGTGTTTGGACTGACGGCCCAACAGTCCGGCATAAATAGCGTCGTTGTGGAAAGACAGGGGGTAAGTTTCGCAAACTTGCAGGCAAGGGAGCTGATACAGGTTCTCCGTATTTCCCGCCTGATAATTGGTTTGCAAGCCATTGGCAATGATATGGCTTAAATTCCCGTTGTCGTCGTATGCCAACTCTACGGAAGAATAAGGCGTACTGTTTATTTCTTCATCGATCCGGGTAAGATATTCACCGGAATAGGTGAAGGTGTACTTTCTGACTTGGTCGGACAATTTGTAAGTACATTCGGTGGCATATCCCGCACTTCCTAAGATATAAATAGCGGTATTTCCGTTTTCATCTGCCAATGTCACTTCGTTACCGGAGTAGGAGAGAGTCGTTTCGTGGGTCAGGCTCTGCCCGTAGAACTCCTGTAATGTGGTATGGGTCGTTAGTTTATTGTTATCGTATACATAAGTATCGGTGCGTAATACGTCGCCTCCGTCACTGTGCAGATTCTCTTTCAGGATCATCAGGCTGAAATCGGGGGTCGGAGGAAGTTCCCGTTCTTCCTTATCATCGGTACATGCCGAGGTAGCCATGACAGAAAATGATAAAAAGAAACAGTATAGAAGTTTATTCATATCAATAATGTTTTATTTGCCTGCAAATGTAGTTAATAACCTGCTCTATCTACCACGATTGTGGTATAAAAATGCCTTCAATGTGCGATTTCTTCCCATACCGGATTCCTCTATCTTTGCCACATATAAAGATTGGACACTGACAATGAACTCTAAATATAGATAGCAAATGGAAACGAAAAAATTACATTTTGAGACTTTACAACTCCATGTTGGACAGGAGACTCCCGACCCGGCAACCGATGCGCGTGCCGTACCTATTTATCAGACAACTTCCTATGTGTTCCGGGATTCGGCCCATGCCGCCGCACGATTTGGATTGCAAGACCCTGGGAATATTTATGGACGACTGACCAATTCCACTCAGGGAGTATTGGAGGAACGCATCGCAGCACTTGAAGGGGGAGTAGGTGGGCTTGCCGTGGCTTCCGGAGCTGCTGCCGTGACCTATGCTATTGAGAATATCACCCGTTCCGGTGATCATATTGTGGCTGCCAAGACCATTTATGGGGGCACATATAACTTGCTGGCGCATACTCTGCCTGCTTATGGAGTAACGACCACTTTTGTAGATCCGTCCGATCTTTTTAATTTCGAACGGGCGATTCGTGAAAATACAAAGGCGATATTCATTGAAACTCTGGGAAACCCCAATTCCAATATTATCGATATGGATGCCGTAGCTGCCATTGCCCATAAATATCGGATTCCGCTGATTGTGGATAATACTTTCGGTACGCCTTACCTTATCCGTCCCATTGAGCACGGGGCAGACATTGTGGTACATTCTGCCACAAAATTCATTGGCGGACACGGCAGTTCGTTGGGAGGAGTTATTGTCGATTCCGGTAAATTTGACTGGGTTGCTTCCGGTAAATTCCCGCAACTGACCGAGCCGGATGCAAGTTATCATGGGGTACGGTTTGTCGATGCTGCCGGGGCTGCTGCCTACATTGTCCGTATACGTGCCGTGTTGCTGCGCGATACGGGTGCTGCCATCAGCCCGTTCAATGCTTTTATCTTGCTGCAAGGGTTGGAGACTTTGTCTTTGCGTGTAGAACGGCATGTGGCCAATGCTTTGAAGGTTATTGATTTTCTGGTGAACCATCCGAAGGTAGCGGCTGTTAATCATCCATCATTGCCCGGTCATCCGGATCATGCCATCTATCAACGTTATTTTCCTGGCGGGGCAGGTTCTATCTTCACTTTCGAGGTAAAGGGAGGAACGGAGGAAGCGCAGAAGTTTATCGATAGTCTGCAGATATTCTCTTTGCTGGCCAATGTGGCCGATGTGAAGTCGCTGGTGATTCATCCGGCCACTACCACACACTCGCAGTTGAATGCGCAGGAGCTGGAGGAACAGGGGATTAAACCCGGAACGGTCAGACTTTCGATAGGTACGGAGCATATTGAGGACATTATTGATGACTTACGTCAGGCATTAGAGAAAATTAAAAAAAATGGATATAGCAGCATTATTATCGGGAGGAGTGGACAGTTCGGTTGTTGTACATCTGCTTTGTGAGCAGGGCTACAAGCCTACACTGTTTTACATCAAAATAGGTATGGATGGGGCGGAATACATGGACTGTTCTGCCGAAGAGGATATAGAACTGTCTACTGCCATAGCCCGACGCTACGGTTTGGCACTGGAGGTTGTCGATTTACATCGGGAATACTGGGATAATGTGGCTGCTTATGCCATAGAAAAGATACGGAAGGGGCAGACTCCGAATCCGGATGTGATGTGTAACAAGCTGATTAAGTTTGGCTGTTTCGAGCAGCAGGTCGGAAAAGATTTCGATCTTACGGCAACCGGACATTATGCTACGACCTTGCAACTAGGCGGGAAAACCTGGCTGGGTACAGCCAAGGACCCGATAAAAGATCAGACTGATTTCCTGGCCCAGATTGACTATTTGCAGGTTTCGAAATTGTTGTTTCCGATAGGTGGGCTGATGAAGCATGAAGTGCGTGAGATAGCGTTGCAGGCCGGATTGCCCAGTGCCTGTCGGAAGGATAGTCAGGGAATTTGCTTTTTGGGCAAGATAAATTATAACGATTTTGTCCGTCGCTTTCTGGGAGAAAAAGAGGGGGCGGTGATCGAATTTGAAACAGGTAAGAAGATTGGTACTCATCGCGGCTATTGGTTTCATACCATTGGCCAGCGAAAAGGATTGGGATTGGGAGGAGGACCCTGGTTCGTTGTGAAGAAGGATATTCAGGATAACATTATTTACGTCTCCCACGGTTATGATGCCGAGCAGCAGTATGGTTATGAATTCAGGATGAAAGACTTCAATTTTATTACAGATAACCCGTGGGAAGGCTCGACAGGCGAGGAGGAAGTAACATTTAAGATCCGGCATACACCTGAGTTTATCAAAGGCCGTTTGCTACATGACGAAGAGGGATACCGGATTATTTCTTCCGAAAAATTACAGGGAATTGCACCGGGACAGTTTGGCGTGATTTATGACGCCGAATCCCGGGTTTGTTTCGGGAGTGGAGAAATAGGATAAGAATATAACGAAAGCTCCTTCAGATGACACCGGTTTGTACAGAGATGCGGCTTAATAATCGGTCGCTGCTCGAGGTCTGTATGAATCGGTGTATTTGGGTTGATTTTCGGTACGCTCTTCTGCTTTAGATATAATATTCCGCCAGATCCACAATGCCTGCCCGCATGGCATATTTGGTAGCCTCGTGCACATTGTTCACTCCCAGTTTGCGGAATATATTTTTTCGGTGACTGTTGATGGTATGAAAACTCAGATGCTTCTCTGCCGCTATCTCTTTGGTCGTTTTGCCGGAAGCTATTTCTTTTAAGATTATTTTTTCCGTCGGTGTGAGCAGACGGTCTTCCTGCGGTACGAAAGTGTGCACGGCTGAAGCAGTGTTTACATTTCCACTTCCCGATAATAACAGATTGCTTACATGATTGCAGATAAAGCGCTCTTTTCGTGATGCGCATTGCAGGGCCGACATTATCTCTTCTTTGGAGTTGTCTTTCAGCACGACTCCGAAAGCATTGCTGCTGAACAATACCTGCCTCAGAAATCCGATGCTCAATTCATCCGAAAACAATAACCAGTCTGATTCTTTGAATCGTTCCTGAAGGATGATCAATTCATCTGCACCGGAAAAATCAAATAGTGTATAGTCTAAAATAACCACCGCTTGCGGATGAATGCGCAACAACTGGACCAACTCCATCTTATTGTCGGCTTCCAGCAACAAGCTTACCTCTTTTTGCTTGCTTAACAGAAACATCATTCCTGCTTTCGTGATGTCCTGATTATCTGCGATGATATATTCTCTCATAATCTGTCCATAAAAAAACTCCGTTGCAAATGTACACTTTTTGTGCGATTTGCAGCGGAGTTATGTGAATTAGTTACGAGCTTAAATAGAGTCTCGTCACTCTTATTACCATGAACGGCCTTTAAATACATCCGACTGGTTCAGCGGAACAAGGTTGCCGCTCAACGTTAATGTATTGGAGTTGAAGTTCGGATTAATGGTCACAGTGGCGTTGTTGCCTCCGTTTGTCAATGTGATAAAGACTTGTGCCGAGATACCGATACCTTGTACGCTGAAGTTGCAGTTCACATTGCCTCGTTTGTCGGTAGTCACTTTTACATCCGAAGTGGTTCCGTCCACTGTTACACCGCCAATTCCGTTAGGGCCGGGATACGGAGTATTGAACGCTACCTGTACGGTTGCTCTCTGTCCGTTCAACATTACAAAGTTAGTGTTGGACGATACGAAAGCTGTCTGGCCGCGTTTGAAGATTACCTGATCGGCTTCCAGTACAAACTGTTTGTCTTTGATAGCCTGTACGGCTTGCTGATAGGCCACTTGGTCGGCAGCTTGTTCCTCAGCTTTCAGTCTGGCTCTTTCTGCGTCTCTTTGTGCTTTACGGTCAGCGCGGCGTATGTCTCTTTGTGACTCTTGTGCATACATTAAAGTCGATGCACTTACTAATACTAATGCTACTAATGCAATAAACTTTTTCATAACTTTTTTTTGTTTAGGTTTAAAACTGTTGTTCGTTTATTCCAAGAACAACTCCCTTTTCAGATTGTTCACTTGCGTCTCACAATTTTATATCCGATGGCAGCAATCGTAATGCTCATTAACGGACTGATAATGTTGAAGAAGCAATAGGGAAGATAAACCAGTGTAGGAACACTCAGTATCGTAGCTTGCGTCATTCCGCAGGTGTTCCATGGTATTAATACGGAGGTCACTGTAACAGAATCTTCCGTGGTTCGACTGAGCAAACAGTTTTCATAACCTTTCTTTTCATAAATATCCCGGAACATGTTTCCGGTCAGGATAATGCTAATATACTGATCGGCTGTGGCGAGGTTCAGGAAAATACCAGAGCAAACCGTAGAGGCCACCATGCTGACTGTATTTTTCATGAAGCGGACAAATACGGAAGTGATACTTCCTAACATGCCGCCGGCAGTCATAGCCCCGCCGAAACACATCGCACAGATAATAAGCCATACCGTATTCATCATGCCTGCCATACCCCGGGTAGCCACCAGTTCGGTGAGTGCTTCATTGCTTGTCTGTAGACTGGTCCCTCCATAAAGAGTCATCATCAGTCCTTTGAAGATGGACTGTGTGCCTTCGGAATTTTGCAAACCGGATATTTCCTGTAACAGGTCGGGTTGGAAGAATACGGCGAATGCCCCTGCCAGTGCCGCCGACAGAAATAAGGTGATGACGGAAGGTACCCGCCGAGCAATCAGTACACCTGTAACTACCGGTACAATCAGCAGCCATGGTGTAATGTGGAACTTTCCTGCCAGTGCGGCCGAGAATTCGGCTATATGTTCTGTGCTTCCGGCATTGTGTGACAATCCGGCTACTGTAAAGATAACCAAGGTAATGATTAGTGAAGGTACGGTAGTTATCAACATATAGCGGATATGTCTGAAGAGGGGAGTATCGGTAACTGAGGCTGCTAATATTGTCGTATCCGATAATGGAGAGATTTTATCTCCGAAGTATGCGCCCGAAATAATGGCCCCGGCTATCCAGCCTTCTTCGAATCCCTGTGCTTTGCCAATGCCCATTAAAGCGATTCCGATGGTAGCAATCGTAGTCCAGGAGCTTCCGGTCATAACCGATACCAAGGCACAGATAATGCAGGTAGAGGTCAGGAAAAAACTGGGATGTATGATTTGCACTCCGTAATAAATCAATGTGGGGACCACACCGCTTATCATCCATGCACCGCTCAATGCGCCGATAATCAGCAGAATGATTAGGGCGGTAGATACGCCTGTAATGTTGTTTGTGATAGCCAGTTCAAAGTCTTTCCAGCCTATTTTGTAGAATCCCATACCGATCAGTATGCAAACGGCTGTTGTAGTCAGCAGGGACACTTGGCTACCTCCGCTGAGTGCATCGCTGCCAAAGGTACGTATGGTGGCAAACAGCATGATAACCAATACGACCAGAGGGATCAGAGAGACAAGAGGTGAGGGGGCTTTTTTCATGATTCTTCTTTTCCTTTTTTATGTTTAAGCGTCTATTCCTGTAAATGTTTTCAGTGCATAGCCTATCAGAAAGCTAATGCCGGCTACGCTGAAACTAAGTACTGCCATCTCGGTGAATCTTTTGCGGAAACTTTCTCCGCGTGCTACCGAATAGTAATAATTAAATAATGCAATGATTACCAAAGCCATGGCCAGCATTACTCCCAAAGCTATCAGTACATTTTCGATCAATATGAAGGGAGCAACCAGCACCACTACCGTGATGATATAAGCAATACCCGTATAGATGGCGGCCTTTATGGGATGTTTCGTTTCTCCTCCTTCCGATTTGGTCGAGAGATATTCGGAAGAAGCCATTGATAAAGCTGCGGCAATCCCCGTGATGCTTCCCGTCAGGGCTATCAGCCTGGAGTCACTCAAGGCCAGAGTGAATCCCGCCAATGCCCCGGTAAATTCCACCAAGGCATCATTCAGACCAAGCACTACCGAACCCATATATTCAAGTCGTTCTTCATTGATCAGACCGATTAATTTCTGTTCATGAACTTCTTCTTCATTGGCCAATTGCCGGAGGTCCGGATAATCTGTATATTTGGCATAATCATGATGTGCATTCTCTTCACTTGACTCCATCAGTTTAATGGCAAATGTAATACCCAGGATTCTTGCCAGCCAGTAATATTTGGCTATACGCAACTTGTCTGGTGCAACGTCGGTTTCCGTATATTTCTTCAGTGTGGCATAGTGCGCTTTTTCTTCTGCTGAGATCAGACGTAATACTTTGCGGTTCGATTCGTCTTTTTCAATAGAGGCCAGTCGTTCGTATACGATACTTTCGGTTTTCTCATTTCGTTGGAAACGGATAAACTCTTCCTTCACTTCTTTCTTCAAGTCCATCTTCATCACTTTTAATTTTGCAAAGATACAATAAATGGCGCAAATGTCATTTATTTCATGAAGTTGAGTCGGGATATTTAAAAGTTCTTTAGCCACATTAAGAATAGGCAATGCTCCTTTTTTCTGAGAGCCTGTTGATTTCAGCCGTTCAGAAATACGTGGTAATTGGCGGTATGGAGTTTAATAACTGTCCGGAAATACTAACTGATATTTGAGCTTTCTCTATAGGGAGGGTAGTCTATGGGGCATTAGGTCTTTTATTCCCTTCGGCTTTCCCTGCTGTTCTGGGGGCGACCTCTGTGAAAAACGAGCGGAGAGAGCTCTTGCATGGGTACTAAGTATGTGGTCTTCTGCGCCACCAGTAGCGTATAAATAATGTGCCTGTGAACATAAGTGCCAGTGAGAGTCCGGTGTAAAATACCGAAATGAAAGTGTCGGGCAACAGGTGTAATGTCCGGATGGTGATTCCCATTGCTATCATGAAACACATGACGATCCATCCCTTTGCATCGAAGAAAGAAAAGGGGCAATTTTTCTCTTTTTTCTTTTGCTCAATCCGGCGAGTGTGTTTGTAGTAGAGCTTTCGGAAGACAAGGACAAAAAAGAGCAGGAAAACAACTGTGGCTTCGCCTACCTTAAAAAGCCAATATTGTGAGTCATTAAGCCAGGTGACAATACCAATCCGGAGAATATTGGCTCCCGCCACTATCCAGACGATGCCGGCTGTGATTAATAACACTTGTCTGTTTACTCCGTACTTCATGATTTATATAACAACTTTTGTTACTATTCGGATTATCGTTTTGAAAAAAAAGTAATCAGCAGTGAGCCGGTAGTCAAGGCCACTCCTGTGCCTATGACTCCATGCCAACCGAATGCCTGCCAGAAAGTTCCTGCCAGAAATGTCCCGGTGGAGGCTCCTATGAAGTAAGTTGTCATAAAAATAGTATTAATGCGGTTCGAAGCACTCGGACAGAGTTCGAAGATACGGGTCTGATTGCTCAATTGGATACATTGCATGCCGATATCGATGATGATGATACCGGCAACGATTCCCCAATAGGAGTTCTCTCCGATAAAGAGAAGCAACCAAGCTGATAAGATCAGTCCGCATCCGATGAAATTGAATCGTCTGACTCCCACTTTCCGTACATACTTACCTACAAGAGAGGCTGATAAGGCGCCGGCAATGCCGCACAATCCTAACATACCGATGATGTGGCTGTCAGCGTAGAAGGGGGCACTTCCCATTTTAAATGCCAGACATGACCACATGGCCAGAAATGAACCGAAAGCAAGTGCGGCGCGGACTGAAAAGATGCGGAGCTCGGGATACTGCTTCAGCAGTGAAAGCAAAGACTTCATTAAGTCGCTGTATTTGCCCTGAAAGTTCGGGCGTATGTCCGGTAATACCCGCATGACTACCATACCACATATCAACATCATGCCGGCAGCGATGTAATACATCTCACGCCAACCAAACAGTTCTCCTATAAACCCGCTGACTACACGTGAGGCCAAAATGCCGGTCAGTAGTCCCGATACGACGATTCCTACATTTCTCCCTTTGTTTTCCGGACGTGAGAACTGGGAAGCTATCGGGATGAATATTTGTGGCATCACCGAACAGATGCCGGTGAGGAGCGAGGCACACAGGATGACGTGGATGTTGGGGGCCATCGCGATCACCAGCAACGAAACGATTAATATGGAGAAGCTGGTGAGAATGATCCGCTTTCGCTGATACAAATCGCCTAAGGGGACGATAAACAATAGTCCGAGGGCATATCCGATCTGCGTTACCATGGCAATCAGGTTTGTTTCGAACTCCGAAACACCCAATTCATGGCGGATCATGTTCAGTAAAGGCTGGTTATAGTACAGATTGGCTACCGATATACCTGCAACAATAGCAAGTGTCCAAAGAATCGAAGCCGGTAGTCCGCCGTTTTCTTTCAAAATCTGTTTCATGGCACAAAGTTATCATTTTAGAGGCTATTCCACAAAGAACGTTGTCGAAATTGTATTTCCCTCGTCATCCACTGCCGTCAGGGAGTGTTTGCCGGGGGACGGACGGAGAGAAAGTTTGTGGAAGTCCTGCGTTTGCGTCAGGTATGTCTCGTCCAGATGCCAGTAGATGGTTGTATTCGGATGACTGTGAACCAGTTCGACAGTCAACTGCCCTTTGCTGCCATCCATCTGTTTGGGCAGATGGATACGGGCTCCCATTGGCGGATAAATAAATTGCATCGGTTGGAACCGGTCTTCTCCACATCCTGATTTAAAGGGAGGGAGAGGACGATATTCCGGGTGATGTTGCTTATAATACCATTCCCATACGGGAGGAAGGGTAAACCAGTTACGGCGGACAACCGGTTCGCTATTGGCACAATTCTCGTATATTCGGAACCGTTCATTTGCCGATAAGGTGACCGGGTGATGATAAGGGCAAGCTTCTGTTTTGAGACCTGCCGGAAGGATCAGCAAAGTATCTGTTTCTTCACAGAATCGTCCTTTCAGATGGCCGGACTGCCGACAAATTTCTGCTTCAACCAGTTCGCCCTGAGGACGTTCGAACCAGGGAGAAGAAGGGAGCAGGTTGAATACATCGAACAGGACAGGGCCTGCCGTACGGGCACCAACCAACCCGGGTTTTCCCTCACCCGTAGCATTCCCTACCCATACACCCACTGCATATTTAGGAGTTACACCCACTGCCCAGGCATCCCGGAAACCATAACTGGTACCGGTTTTCCAGGCAATGGTTTGCATGGAAGGAATGGTACGCCAGTCTATTTCTTCCGGTCGGTTCACTTCTTTTATTGCATCAAAAGTCTGCCAGACGGCTCCGGATTGGAACGATGGACGATGAACGGAGGTGGAATCCGACAGGAGGAGTGTACACGGGAATTGAGGTAACCGGTTGAGGCTGCGTCCCATGTTGGCATAGGCCGAAGTGATATCCCATAACGTGGCTTCTGCACCTCCCAGAATCAGAGAAAGTCCGTAATGGCTTGAGGGACGGTTCAGGGTAGTCAGTCCGATTTGTTTCAGGAAACTGTGGAACTTAGGTACCCCGTAACGTTGCAGCATTGTTACCGAAGGTATGTTAAGAGAGCGTGCAATGGCTTCCGAGGCCGGTACGGCTCCTTCAAATTGCAGATTAAAATTTTGTGGAGTGAACCCATTGATGTTGACGGGAATGTCCGGCAACAAAGTATTTGGGAGAATTTCTCCTTCTTGTAGCATGGCATAATAAAGAAAAGGCTTGAGAATACTGCCGGTACTCCGTGGCGACCGGATGACATCTACTTGGTTGCCGCTCTGCTCTTTGTCGAAATGTACATTGCCACAATAGGCTATCGCCTGATTCGTCCGGATGTCAATCACAAGAATCGCCAGATTACGGATGTCACTCCGTTTGAATTCACTGTTCCATCGTTCTACCAAACTTTCAATTTGAGTCTGTATACCTCTGTCGATGGTCGATACGGAGTATTTTCCATTTCGGGTTTGATAGAAATAGTCTGTCAGGTGAGGCGCTATGTGTGGAAGAGGTAAAGGTTCCTGCGGAAGTGGTTCACTGATGGCCAGTTCATATGTCGAAGTATCCAAAATTCCTTTTTTATGCAGGTGTGTCAATAGTCGGTTCCGTTTATCGAGGAGTGCTTGCCGACTTTTCGAAAGATGGATCATGGCGGGTGAGTTGGGGAGTACAGCCAACATGGCCGATTCTGCCCATGATAGTTCTTCAGCCGAATGTCCGAAGTATCGCCAGGCGGCCGCATCCAGTCCTACTACGTTTCCTCCGAAGGGGGCATGTGAAATGTAAAGTGACAGTATCTCTTTCTTAGATTTACGAAATTCCAAACGGGTGGCCCATACCATTTCAATCAGCTTTTCCTTGAATGTACGCGGCTTGTTCCGAGCCAACCGAATGGTCTGCATGGTAAGGGTACTTCCTCCGCTGACGATACGTTTGTGCTTGAGGTTTTGAACTACGGCTCTGCCTATTGCCAAAGGATTGACTCCCCAATGATGGTAGAACTGGCGATCCTCGAATTCAATCAGGCAAGTGGCAACTTTCTCGGGAATATTGTCGCGCGGGGGAAAACGCCATTGTCCATCCGTGGCGATACGGGCACCGAGAAGTTCACCGTTCCGGTCTGTTACGACGGTAGAATAAGGGGAGGTGAATAATTGGCTGGGAAGGCAAAATATATACAGGACAAGAAGGAGGAAAAGGGCAGGTTTCCACCAACTTTTGATACTTATCTTCCACCCCCTCCCTTGAAAGGAGGGGGGAAGATTGTGTGGCTTAAGAATCTGATTCATCAGTTTTCTTATTCGATGCTTTGTCTGACAACTTTAGTTCTGCCTGCCTGTGCCCTTGCCTGTACATTGGCATCATACATCGCTTCACACTGGATGGCCGGCATGACAAAGTCACCGGAATACGTTGCCTGCAACCGGACGGTAAATGTTTTGGCTTGTCCCTGTTGCAAATTAAAGTAAGTCAGTATCCGGTCATCGCGGATATCCTGATAGCTATAAGGAGCAGAAGTGCTAATCTGTCCTGTCATTCGTTCATTGAAAATCTCCCATCCGGCAGGGATGATGTGTGTTAATGCCAGATTTGTATAATCGGTTGTACCGCTGGTATTGGCAACAGTTACCACTGCCATAAAATTTGTTCCTTGATGCAGAGAATGCGTATCTATCGGTGAACCGTTATTATCAACGTACTTTACACTTATCCGCAGGTTATTGGCTATCGGAGGCAGTGTGTCGTTCAGTAATTGGGTCCGTGTGATCAGGTCTGCATTCAAAGCTCCTTTTCCATTGTTTTTCAGAATTACCTTTCCTTCACGTGATGAAGTGGAAATAAGTGTCTCGTATACTGCTTTTGCTGATTTTACTGCCGGTTGCTGTTTTCCGTTCAGTGTCCAACTGAAATCCAATGTGCCGGACAACTTTTCTGCCAGACGTCCCATTGCCATCAGTGAGAAAGCGGTGGACTGTGTACTGAACCACGTCTCTCTTGTCAGATTATGTGAAACGATTTTAGCTTGTTCCATGGCTTCGCGCTGACGATTCATTAGCAATAGCGTTTCAAGTATCATTGCTTCGTCCCGGTCGGATGAACCATATACATAATTATTCGATGAATAGGGTTCTACAGTCGTTTTTGCACTGAATACCAGTTCGCCGGCTGCTTTTTCTTTACCGTTGAGTGCATAAGCGGCTGCCAAACGCCATTTGGCTTGTTGCGAAAGTGTAGGCAGTTCTTTCATGCGGTTCATTGCTCCATGTTCTGGTGCTCCGGCCATGGCCAATGTATAGAGGCGGAAGGCCTGCTGGAAATCTGCCTGCCAATACCACCAGCTCTGTTCTTGGGCAACGGGTTGCCAGTTTTGGGCTGCTGCCCGTTGGAAACGTTTCCATTTGTTCAGTACATTACTGTTTACTGCATAACCCTTTTCTTGTGCCAGTACCAGGAACATACCGGCATAGGAGGTGATCCACTCGTCTGCCGAGGCATTTCCGGGCCAATAAACGAAACCTCCGTTCGGTAGCTGGCGTCCGTATAACTGACGGATAGCTTCCTGTACATTGACTTTTATCTTTTCCGATTCTTCGTTGTCTACTGTTTTGAACTGGCTGATAAATAGCAAAGGGAGAGCTTTAGAGGTTAATTGTTCCGTACAGTTGTGCTGATAATTGTAGAGAAAGTCAAAACGGCGGCTGATGTCGACAGACGGAATACGTGAGACTTCGAGCTGTATACTGTTTCCTTCCGAGCCACTGCTTAACTGATAATTGAGTTCTTCGCTCTTTCCGGTTTCCACCCATTGGCTTTCACGCAGGGTGACCACCGGATTCGGATTACGAACCTCTATCTCAATGGTCTCTTTGGTGTTTTGTCCGTTTCCGTTGGCAGTAAGATGAATGGTGGCTTTTCCGGTTTTCGTACCTGTCTTTAACTTGAAAAAGATCAGGCGGTCACCCGTTTGAGTGAAGGTAAGCGTTTGTTGCTTGTTACCTGTCACTTGTGTTCCTGCACCGGAAGCTTGTATGGATACGTTGACGTTCTTTACATTGTTTTCCAATGCAAATACGTTGACTGGTACTTCAATCTCTTCATTGGTGCTCAAAACTCGTGGCAATGTTGAAAGAATCATCAAAGGGGTACGTACCGGAACTGTCTTTTCGGCATTTCCGTATGCTCCGTCCTGACCTGCTACTACCATAGCACGGACAGAACCTACATACATGGGTAAAGTGATTTGGTGCGTACGGCTTTTCCCCTTACCGATACTGAAAGGACCGATAAATTTCACAACAGGTTTGAAGCGGTTCGCTTTTGGGTCCGATGGCTTCAGTGTCTCGTCACCACCTGTGCTGAACATTGATCCATAGCTTCCTGCCGTGGCTCCTAATACATCGTCGTACATATCCCACGTACGGATTCCCAATGCTTCGCGGGCATAAAAATTATTCCAGGGATCCGGTGTCTTGAAATTGGTCAAGTCTAATAGACCGTCATCTACAATGGCAAGTGTATATGTCATCGGCCTGCCATGCTTCTCGTTTATGGTAAGGTTGAATGCCTGTTCGGGACGAAGTACTTCCGGCATCTTGATTTGCGGTTCAAGAACGGTTTGCTTGTCGGTCACGAATACCGGCATAATGCCGTACATCCGGATAGGAAGATTGTTCACCGTCTGTGCATGGGGCTGTAGCAAGCTGATATGGAGATAAACATTCGGAGCCATTTCAGGGGTTACCTTAAATTGATATTTAGTGTCTTCTTTCCCTGATACCTCGATCCATTCCCGTTGAATTACAGACGAACCGTTTTCGAGTGTAACCAGGGCCCTTCCACCGGCAGATGCCGGTAATATGGCTGTTACGGTTTCTCCCGGTTCGTAAGAGTCTTTGTCAATGGAAAAAGATAACATTTTGATGCCACTCGGGTCACTCTTATTAGAACGCCCTCGCCAGTCAGGCCAGTCCACGTAGATGGTACCTCCTGTAGCATGTCCGCTTTCACGGTCTTTGACGTAAACCAAATAGCGTCCCCAATCCGGATAATTCACTTTGAAACTGAATTGTCCTTTGCCGCCTGTTGTGTTGAGTCTTCCCGTAGCTACGGGGGTGATGGAACTGCTGTTGATGTATGTTTCAAATGATTCGTTGTCGTTTTCCCACCACCAACTCCAACTGATGCGGTATATTTTGTATTCCAGACCGGAACGATTTATCGGCTTTCCGTCGGAGTTGACCGTTACGATATCAAAAATATGCTCTTTGTCTGTTTCGATATATCTGCCTTGTGGCTGGTTCAGATTGATACCCACGTATGACGGGAAAGGAGAGTAGGGAACTGACAGAGTCTGGATACTGGCATCTCCGCCCGGTTCGAATACCTGAGTCGTGATATTGGCACGAAGCATTCCCGGAGCATTCTCAGAGGTCGGAAGTTTCAGCATGAACCCGGTATTACCATTTTCATCCAGGGTACCGTTGAAAATATCGGTTCTTATTGATGTGAATTCTGTTGCCGGATTATTAAAGATGTATGTCTCGTAGTTCTTGAATTGTGTATTGACTTTCGACAGAGACATTTCGACTTTTGCTTTCAGACGCGATGCCGTTGCTCCGGTCAGCCAAGCTGATGAAAGATGTGCTTGTACTTCTTTATCCGCAGCTTTCAGAATCTCTCCGGGCAGTTTCAGGTTTATTTTCAGACGGTTCGGCTTTATGGTCTCCACACGGAGTGATTTGTGGAAAGCGGTACCTCCTACTTTTACATAAGCGTTCCATAATCCGGTGGGATCTTCCGGTTGTGTCGGGACCTTGAATGCATAGAAACCATTCAGCCCATTGGTTGAAATTTGTTTACTGTAAAATTGTCCTCTTGGATTGTAAAGCTCCAAAGTTACGGGATGTTTATCCGGAATACGTTTGTTACGGTCCTCCAGAACAAACGAGATATGCAAGGTGTCTCCTGGTCGCCATACACCTCTTTCACCGTATACAAATCCTTTCAAGCCTTTTTGGATGTCTTTGCCGCCTACATCAAAACGACTGGTAGACTGCTCTTCTCCATCGGCTACTTTTACATAAGCTTTCTGTTTTTCTGATTCTGCCACTACAATAAAAGGTGTTCCTTTCGTTTCTATTATTGCAAAACCTTCCGCATCTGTCAATGCTTCTCCGATAGGCTGTAACTGGAAATTGTAGACAATGACTTTAGCTTTTTCTCCCGGTTTGGTGTCCAGAATATTGCTTACGGCTATCCAAAGTTTGTTCATCGAATTACGTTTTACGATCATACCTATATTGGAAGCCAGTACGTTACAAGCTGCTATCCGGTCGGACGTCATATAATAGGACGGATGGCAGGGATTATCCCGTTCATCCCATCGATATTGGCTCCAGTCGGCATTTTCATTCCCGCTGAAGTAATAATATGTTTCCGGTTTGTCCCAGACGGCTTCATCTTCTTCCGAAAGGATATCAGATTTGACCTTGGTCAGAGATTCGGTTTCTTCGGAAAATTGCATTTTCGGATTCTCACCACTGCCGCAGGGATAAGCCGAATATTCCTGCTTGAAGGATAGGATAACACGATAAATAGCACCCGGTTCCTGATGAATCAGGCCTGCCAGGTCGATGGAATAGTTTTCCCATTTATGGAGATCTTTTGAAGGATCTTTACCCAAAAACAGTGTCTTTTTATAAACCAGTCTTCCCGATCGTCTTAGTTCGTTGGCCGAGGACAGTGAGTTATTTTGCATAAACATTAGCACATTGTTCTCAAAAATGCGGATAACCCGTAGGTCTACAGCATACAGACTGACAGCCCGGAAAGGAATTACAAGATTTTTTGAATCGGGAATGATGGCACCTGCAGAAGATATTTCGACTTGAGGTTTCAGGTTCAGTTCGCCGAAAGAGATAGAATGGGAACCGCCCAATGCTTTGCCTTGATTGTTTTTCACTCCTTCATGTATTTTCAGGGTCAGTTTACTGAGATGACCGGCTTCAAAATAAACATTTACCTTATTATCCGTAATCTGGAAAATATAGGATGGAATCTCGGGTATTTCGATTAGACCTTTTAAATCCTGAGTATCAGAAACCGGATCAGAGAAGACGATTTGTATCCCGTTCTCAGGCTGACTGATACGTTCGGCGGAAAGGAAACGGAAGCTGTCTTTGGCAGGAATCGTAATGGACTCACTTTGTTTCCTGTCCATTCCGACAGGTTCCCCGTCTGCTGTAATTTTAAGATCGTAATCCTGTTCTTTTCTTTGGATATTACTGATAATGAAACTATATTCTAATGGATTAGATGTGGATCCTATGGTGATTGTAGGGGTACCGTTAGTGGAAAGTATTTTTTCAACTTGTTCTTTAGTCATTTTATCACTAAAACGGATTTCTCCCTTTACGGTTACCTTATCGGGTGAAGAAGAGGCTATTTCCAATGGAGCGGTATGCAGTGTGAAATTACTTTCTTGTACCCGGAAAGAGAAATCGAAAACTTTCAATTTGCTATCCACTTCGACAAAATCGCCTAGTTGGAACGAGCCTTGATATAACTTGCCCGGCTTTAGTTCTCCTTCTTCCGGAAGAAATTCGATGGTGTTATTACTCACCCAATAAGCTTTGCCTTTTAACGATGGAGTAAAACTGAACGGACAGTCTTTCAGTTCATTGTTAAGGTCTACCATTGGTTGATCTTGAGTCAGTTCGATTCGTATGGGAGAAGATTGAGAAATGACTCCACCTGTATAAGCATTGACATAAGGAGCATATTCCGATGACGGAATAATTTCTTTTGCGCTGCGTGTGCAAGCGAACAGTCCTGCGATAATTACTGTAAGAACACAGGAGAATAGAATTAAAAGATTCTTTTTTCCTTTCATAGCAAATAAGCGTTTAGTTTATTATTATTTTGTCAACCAATGATTTATATTTCTTTACTCTGTACTGAATTTCACTCCAGGCTTTAACCATCTTCCATCTGTCAGTCAAATCGCAGATATTATTACATCTGTATCTCTATCGGAAGTTTACAGGCCAGATCAATCATATATTTTCAAGGTTTATATTCACAAAGATACAATTTATCCTATAAAGAGTTTACTATTTGCACCCTCAAATTTATGCTTCGTATCTTTAGGTTATTCCTCAATAAAATCTGAATGTTCGGAAACGATTCGGACTATTATTACCCGCTTTGTGTTCTCGTTTACCTTAAATCGGTTATCCGTACGTTCTCCTATCAGCCAGGCTATTTGTTCTCCAAAGCATAATATCCATTGCTTTTCTTTTTCACTCAAAGAGAATTTTTTATCCGTCAGGTAGTCACTGACATGTTTTTTACCGGTCATTCCGAAAGGTATAAAAACATCTCCTGGTTTCCACTTGCGTATCTCCCATGTTTTATTTATTTTGTCAGCATCGAAGCAAGCCGTGTTTTTATCTTTTGGAATTATAAATTCAGAAGTATAATCGTACTCTTCCATAACTAACCGGAAAGGTGGTTGGGACTCTTCTGCAGTTGTATCTTCTTCGATTAATAACAGGTCACGGTCTTTTATGACTCTCCATCCTTTACCAAGGAAGACTTTTCCTGGTTGTCCGTCGAGCGTTTGCCTTATATTATCTATTTGGGTCGTGTTGAATCCTAGCGGGTGTAATACTTCGAATAAAATGGCTTCGGGTACCGGTTCTTGCAGCAAGGCTTCTATCCGGATGCCTTCGGGGGTCAATATACGTTTACGCGCCTCCCCTATACTTTGATTGTATAAAGTTGCTGCGTCATTCAGATAGTTGGTAGTGCGGATGATACTCTCTTTCACCGACGGATTGATCTCTTTCATCAGGGGCAATAAGTTTAAACGAATCTTATTCCGGGTATATTCATCCAAAAGATTGGTGCTGTCCGTTACGTAATCTTGGTCGATATATTGCAGATAGGCTATTATTTCTTCGCGACTCAGGCAAAGTAAAGGGCGAACAATGTTACCGTTTCGTGGACGAATTCCGAGTAATCCGTTGATACCCGTACCGCGAATCAGGTTCAACAATACGGTTTCTACACTGTCATCTTTATGATGCGCTGTTGCGATAACACTGGCTTCACGTTGTCCCCTAAGCGTTTCGAACCATTCATAACGTAATTCCCGGGCAGCCATCTCAATAGAAATATGTTTCTTTGCGGCGTATTGGGTTGTATCGAAATGTTCTATGTGTAAAAGAACCCCTGATTCATGGCATAATCGGCGCACAAAAGCTTCGTCTCTGTCCGATTCTTTATCCCGCAAATGGAAATTGCAGTGAGCAGCTTCGCAGGTATACCCCATTGATAGCAAGAGACGTAACAATGCCACAGAGTCGGCCCCTCCGCTTAATGTCACCAATACCTTGTCATTCAGACAAAACAGCTTCTCTTTTTCAATGTATTGTGCTACTCTATGTTGTATCATATTGCAAAGATAATAGTTTTGCTAATAATGATAAGAAATCTTCCTTATTTAAAAACAATCTAAATAATTTGCATGCCCCAAAGTTATGAATTATCTTTGCGGAAAATTTTGAGGTACACACACTATGCGATTGTCCGAATTAAAAACAGGTGAGAAAGGAGTCATTGTAAAAGTTTTGGGACACGGTGGCTTCCGTAAACGAATTGTGGAGATGGGCTTTATCAAAGGTAAAACCGTAGAAGTATTGCTTAATGCTCCATTGAAAGACCCGATCAAATACAAAATAATGGGTTATGAAATCTCTCTGCGACGACAGGAGGCTGATATGATTGAGATTATCAGCGAGCAGGAGGCAAAGTCACAAACACAGGAGGCTGCTTATCATCAGGGGCTTACTGAAGATATCGATGTGAAGGAGGAAGACTTGAAACGGGTTGCTCTTGGAAAGCGACGCACGATTAATGTGGCGTTGGTCGGTAACCCGAATTGCGGTAAAACGTCTCTCTTCAATCTGGCTTCAGGTGCTCACGAACATGTGGGTAATTATAGTGGTGTGACGGTAGATGCTAAAGAAGGGTATTTTGATTTCCAGGGTTATCACTTCAAAATAGTTGATTTGCCGGGTACTTATTCTTTGTCTGCCTATACTCCCGAAGAAATTTATGTGCGCCGTCATATTATCGACGAGACACCTGATGTGATTATCAATGTGGTTGATTCTTCAAATCTGGAGCGTAACCTCTATCTCACTACCCAGCTTATTGATATGAATGTACGTATGGTAGTGGCTCTTAACATGTATGATGAACTGGAAGCCAGTGGTAATACGCTTGACTATCTCCTGTTAGGAAAGTTGTTCGGAGTTCCGATGGTGCCTACTGTCTGTAAAAGGAATATCGGTGTGGACCGTCTTTTTCATGTAGTCATCAACCTTTATGAAGGTGCCGACTTTATTGATAAAAAAGGGCATATACATCCGGAGGTGGCAAAGGAAATTATGGATTGGCACCAGTCCTTACCCAATTTTAAAGACCATGGTGAACATCCGGCTGATTATACCCATGGCAAAGAACCGGTGGGTAAAGTGTTCCGCCATATTCATATCAATCATGGACCCGATTTGGAGAAAGCCATTGATGCAGTGAAAGAGGAGATTTCGAAGAACGAGTTTATCCGTCACAAGTATTCTACTCGTTATCTTGCTATCAAGTTATTGGAGAATGATCCGGAAATAGAACGTTTTATTCATACTCTGCCCAATGCTGTGGAAGTAGAAAAGAAGCGGGATAAAGCAGCCCGTCGCATTCAGGAGACGATGAATGAAGATAGTGAGTCGGCTTTGACTGATGCCAAATATGGTTTTATCAGTGGTGCTCTGAAAGAGACTTTTACCGATAACCACCTGGAGCAGGAACAGACAACCAAGGTGCTCGACTCTATTGTAACCCATCGCATTTGGGGATATCCCATCTTCTTTCTTTTTATGTATCTGATGTTCGAAGGTACCTTTGTGATCGGTGAATATCCGATGATGGGTATCGAATGGCTCGTTGAGGCACTGGGGAATCTGATCAGGGATAATATGTCTGAAGGTCCGCTGAAGGATCTGATGATTGATGGTATTATTGGTGGAGTAGGAGGAGTTATCGTCTTTTTGCCTAATATCCTGATATTATATTTTTGTATTTCTTTGATGGAGGATTCGGGCTATATGGCTCGTGCAGCTTTTATTATGGATAAGATCATGCACAAGATGGGGTTGCATGGCAAGTCGTTCATTCCTTTGATTATGGGTTTCGGTTGTAATGTACCTGCTATTATGGCTTCGCGTACTATTGAAAACCGGAAGAGCCGTTTGATTACCATGCTTGTTAATCCATTGATGTCATGTAGTGCCCGTTTGCCTATCTATTTGTTATTGGTCGGTGCTTTTTTCCCAAAGAATGGTAGCTTGGTCCTATTGGCTATTTATGCTATCGGCATTGCATTGGCAGTTATCATGGCGCGTCTGTTCAGTCGTTTTCTGGTCAAAGGGGATGATACTCCGTTTGTGATGGAGCTCCCTCCTTATCGCATGCCGACCATGAAATCCATCTTCCGCCATACATGGGAGAAAGGTGCGCAATACCTTAAAAAGATGGGAGGAATCATCATGATTGCTTCTATCATTATCTGGTTCTTGGGGTATTATCCCGATCACGATGCTTATCCTACCCAGGCAGAACAGCAGGAAAATTCTTATATTGGTCAAATCGGTCAGGCAGTGGAGCCTGTGCTCAAACCGTTGGGCTTCGACTGGAAGCTGAGTATCGGTTTGCTCTCCGGTGTCGGTGCCAAAGAATTGGTGGTAAGTACACTTGGCGTACTCTATACAAATGATGCCGATGCCGATGTAGTCAGTTTGGCCGAACGAATTCCGATTACACCGCTTGCGGCATTTAGCTATATGCTGTTTGTGTTAATCTACTTCCCGTGCATTGCCACGTTGGTAGCCATCAAGCAGGAATCCGGTAGTTGGAAGTGGGCTATCTTCACGGCAGGATATACCACGGCGTTGGCATGGCTTGTTTCATTTGCCGTCTATCAGATAGGAGGAATGTTTTTATGAATTGGCAGGAATGGGTAGTCGGGCTACTGATTGTATTGTGCGTAGCCCGTATTCTTTATGGTATTTATCTTTTTTTTCGTCGTGTGAAGGAAAATGATAACCCTTGTGCGAGTTGTGCAAGTGGCTGTGAATTAAAGGATATGATGGAAAAGAAGCAGAAGGAGTGCTCGTCCAAGAAAAAGAATACAAAGAAAAATTGTTGCAGATAGTTTGGTAGTTTCAAAATTTGTACTACCTTTGCAACCGCAAACGAGAAACAAGGTTCCTTGGATGAGTGGCTTAGTCAGCGGTCTGCAAAACCGTGTACGGCGGTTCGAATCCGCCAGGAACCTCTTAAAAAACTCTTGTAACTAACTGAATTTCAGTATATGTTACAAGAGTTTTTTCTTTTTAGGATTAGAAGGGGCTCACCGTAAAAATCTTGACTATGTTCCTCCCTTCAGGCATACTCGCTTACTTTGATTTAGTCAATCATGTCTCCTGAGCAACTTGCTTCATCCTCTTCCTTGAGGAAAAGTCTTCGATTCCTGAAAAATACTCCCATTTACATCTTCATTCCAAAGGCTTCTTTCCGGAAATAGAAGTACAAGACTTCCCCATTCGCGGCAAGACAGTATACCTTCGTATCAAACGTCGTCGTTGGGAAGATCCTGAAACAGGTCAGACCTATAGTCACGATTGGAAAAGAGGCCAGGGCAAAGAGAGAAAGCTATGAGCCGGAGGTCTTTAGCAACGGGGATACTCTTAGGCAATTGTTGGCTAGAAGCCGGTATCTGCTGTTCAAGGCACCGGGTAAGTGGACGGACAGCCAAAAACGGAGGGCTGGAATTCTGTTCAAGCAATTCCCGGATATAAAGGCCGTGTGTTATTATGCGTTAAGATGGGGAAAGATTTTTACTGATTATATAGACAAGGATGTGGCGTGTGCCAAAAACTTAGAGGTGGGTGTTAAGAATAGAACTTTTATAATGGAAGTGTGCTGTATCTAAGTACTTTTTAGTAGTTTTGCATAATAATGAAATCGAGAAATAAAATCTCTCTTTTAAGCAATAGATAGGATATATGAAACATATCTTCAATAAGGAACAATGCCAAAAAGCAACATTCATTCTTGAAAGCCCTTTGGCTAAACTGTCGGAACTTTACTCAGGCGAGATAAAAGACTTGGCTGTTGTATGGTGCTATTATTCGGGGAGAATAGAGGGTAATACCTATACCTATGTTGAAACAGAAGCATTGCTTAAGGACGGCATCACTTCCGAAAAAAAATATGAAGATGCTAAAATGCTGAAAAATCTATATAATACATTCATTTCCGAACTGGAATATATTCATCAAGAGAAAAATAAGGAGATTATAGATGAACGTACTCTTTTCAGACTTCATCAATCTATTTCCACAGGTTTGGTTTCTAATGAGGAATCAGGCTTTTTAAGGACACGTGCAGTTAGGATCAGCGGTACTGATTATGCTCCTCCAAAAGATTTGCAAGAAATAAAAAGTAAATTGGGAGAGATATTATATGAGCAAGACGTTTATACTAATCCATTGGAAAAGGCAGTTTTCTTACATTGTAATATTGCACGGCTGCAACCTTTTATAGATGGGAATAAAAGAACTTCTCGCATGATAGAAAGTGTTGTCATGATGAATGCTGATATTATTCCTGTATATTCAGCAAAAGATGCTGATATTTTGAATTACAGGAAAGGGTTGATTCGATTTTATGAAACGGGGGATTACACTAAGTATTCTGACTACTTTCTAAATAGGCAGTTGGAACGCATTAAAGAAATAGATATATAATTTAAATCAAGACTAATTTAGTCGAATGTAAGAACTGTATTTGCTAATTTCCTTGATAATCAATGATATTAGGGAAATTTTAAAAAAAACGCCAGGAACCTCTTAAAGAAAAGGGAGTAAAGGATCATATCTGAATTCGGGATCGTCCCTAAATTTTGAGGGATTATTTTATTATGCATGAGTCATAGCTACAATTCACTTTACAATTACCTCTGCTTACTCTATTCACAACCTACTTATGAAGATAAGAAGGATAAACAAAAGATATTTCGACTGTATAACGATTTGTTTTCTGAGCAAAAAGAATATCCGAATGCTTATCCGTGTGCTATAATGGGTGACGGATAATACCAATGCGGTCTTGTTACTTGATGAAGAAGATTCTGCACGTTATATCGTTTATGCAGAGCTGAAAAAATAATATCTTTTTACCATCCACTTTATCTATATAGGTACCAGTTCTTATTTCAGCTTTTCCAAGAAAAAAAACTCTATTTATGCTTATGCTATTTGCATGTGCTGATTGTTTTCTTATTGCCAAACGTTACTTGCAGATTATTTTAGTATTCACTCTGGAGTGGATGTCCCGATATGTACTGATTTTAGTGGTATAGATGCTTGATTTTTGATGTGCGAATTGGGGTACTTTATAAGTTCTTACCGTTTAAATCCATATAAATTTAGGTTTTTCCCTATAAGTAATTATAGAATTCACAGATCAGGTATGATTTTCCTGCTTTACTTTTGTTGCAAACCTAAAAAAAACATCATGAAAAAGATTTTATTTATTCTATTTACAGTTCAGTTTATTCTGATCCCTCGGATAACAGGGAGTTATGGTGCAAATTCTATCGGAAATAATCATGGACATTCGGTAACTAATCAAGGAAAGAAAACCATCAAGAAAGACATCTTTGGAGATACTGTCATTGAGGACAATCACGGTAATAGGAAAACCATTAAGAAAGATATCTTTGGAGATACTGTCATTGAGGACAATCATGGTAATAGGAAAACTATCAAGAAAGACATCTTTGGAGATACTGTCATTGAGGACAATCACGGTAATAGGAAAACTATCAAGAAAGACATCTTTGGAGATACTGTCATTGAGAACAATTGCGGTAATAGGAAAACCATTAAGAAAGACATCTTTGGAGATACTGTCATTGAGGACAATCGCGGTAATAGGAAAAGCATCAAAAAAGATATCTTTGGAAATACTGTCATTGAAAATAATAAAGGTTATAAAAAGACCATTAAGACAGATATATTCGGTAATAAAATAATCGAAGATAATCATGGGAAAAAGCAAATTATTAAAAAAGATATATTCGGGAATGTTATTATTGAGAATTACTAAGGCATCTATCTAAGTATGATAAAGAGCAGGACTTGCAGTGTGGACTTATGCTCAGAATCAAAAACATTTTTTATATAATATCAACAACAATAGACTGATAATGACACGGACTATGGAGTATTACTGTTAACTGCTTCTCAGCGTGAGGATGACGAGGAAAAGAAAGAAAATCCGATACCGGAAAATTTTGTTTTTTACAATTGAACCTGAGGCCGTAGCATTGGCTGCAAGTGAATTTTGTCAATCTTGTGGATTCTTCTAATATGTCTGTTTTTTTATATATTAGCTTCGAAAATTAGACTGAGTCAGTTTAAAAATGGAGGTGTGCCGGGATATACTTTCCCGCCTGGTCAGCATTTTCGGCACGCCCCCATCCATGTATCTACTTTTATTCCAGAATAAAGATGAATCCTTTGTCTTTGGGAACTTTTATTTTATCTTTTGGCGACAGGCTGAATCCTTCCTGGAAACCTTTGATGTCAGGAGCCGTCAGCCTGGCTTTATCAGCGTCAATGCCCAGTTTCTCCCAATCTATCTGCAGTTTTATATCACTGTCTTTTTTTGCCCAACTGGCAATGGCAATCATTACTTTGCCATCTTTCACAAACGAGGTTGCCAGAACGTCATTGCGTCCTGTCTTCACTGGATTGTAGGATACCCAATAGCCCATCATGCGGCTGTCTTTTATGCCGAATGCATCCCACACCTTCCAGAGTTGTGAGGGGACGGATTCCATCGGTTCGCGTGCGGTCATCCCGTACAGCATGCCCCGGTAAGGATTGCCGCCATCCTGCAACATTTCGCTCATCATGCCGAAGGGGATACCCGATACATCTGTCAGCCAGTATTCCGGTGACTTTTCGTATTTAAAGTATTCTCCAAACCAAAGGCGGTCTAGGTAAGGCATGTGTTCCATGTAAAGGAATATGCTGTTGATGTAACCGTCGGCCGGATTGAACTGATTGGCTGAATGGACATCGATGCGCGGATCGGGACGGTTACTTTCCAGTACCCGGCGGATGCGTTTCATCGTGTTACGATCGAAAGCCAGGTCGTCGATATAGACTCCGTCGATGCCGACATTTTTTGTCAGCCAGTTCAGTCCTTCCACATAGAAGTTGTGCCAGCGCGAAATGCCGGTGTTCACGATTGCCGCATCCTTGTAAGCATCTACAAACCAGGCTCCGATGTAGTCGCCGTCCAGATGTTCCTGTAGCCAGGCATAGCCTCCTCCCTTGCCCGGTGAGAAGATTTCGTGTCCAAGGCTCTTCAGGGCAAACAGCTCCGGTGCATGGTTCGTCAGTTCGCGTACCGTATAGTATATTTTCACTTTATATCCTTTGGCATGCGATTCGTCTACGTACTGCTTCATGAAGGCAGGGCGGAAGAAAGGATAGTTGATATGCGGATTCACCGCATTGCCGTGATGCAGGTTGATAACGTTTGCTCCTGTTTCTCCCACAACGTCTACAGCCTGGTAGGCGTGTGCGTCGCCCTCTTTCAGTTTCTCGGCAGGCTGGTATCCGTGGTAGTAGCGGTCGGTCCATTGCTTCATCGTGTCGATGGGCTTGAAGGGAGTTACCAGTACCAGGAAGTCGAAGTTCAGCTCTTCGCCCTTTTGGAGGGTGCGGCTGCCACTGTATGTCTTGATGTCTACCTGGTTTCCTTTCTCTTTATAGCTGATGCCGCCTTTACCGTTGTTAAACCAGGATGGAGGCATGTTCAGCGGTTGCATTTTGTAGAAGTTTGTGTTTAGCGGACGGCGATAGTTCTCTGCACGGAACAGGCATTGCATGCCGGCGTTTACATCGCCAAACCAGAAACCTTCCTGATTCCGTTCCACATTCCATTTCCATTGGTCGCTTTTCGGGCGCAATGAGCCTTCATAACCCATTCCCAAACGATATTTGGCCGTTGTTGCCGGCATGGAAGTTAACAGGGCTATATCGTCTACCGATGTATTTTCGGCAGCCTTTACTTTGATCTGATAATTCATGAAACCATCGAATTCCATACTTGCAAGTACTGTTATGTCCAGTGCCCCTGCTTTTCCGGTAGCGGTCCAGCTTACCGTTCCGTCTTCCTTCTTGCCGAACTTTAGCGGTGAAGTGATGGCGACGGGCAGTGGTTTTCCATTCTGGAGAATGACAAATTCCATCGGTTGTGACAGAATGTCTTTGGGTTCTTTGCCTATGGAAGTCATCTCTTCGGTGAAGTAACTCCGGATGGAAGCCGGCAGTCCCAGTTCGTCGGCAGTGACGCTGCGTCCCAGCACGCTGATTGTACGGTCTGCCACCTTTATCGGAATGAATGGCTTCACCGGCCGGTTATTGACTGCATACTGTGAATTCAGCCAGCGCAAACGTGACAAACGCCACAAGTCTCCGTCTCCTTTGTCCACCAGTACGTTGTCCGACAGGTTAATGGCTATGTTCACTTCCTGTGAAGCACCGCTCAGGTCGCTCACGGTGACCGTGCCCCGGTAGATCCCTCTGCCGGCATGTTCCGGCATCTGGATGCCGATCCATAAAGGTTGTACACGGCCTTTACCGACGTTTACCTCCGGATGTATCGGGCGTCCCAGCCAGTCGGTTCCTTCCGTGTTGAAACACGTAAGAGCCGATGCAGGTATACTTTCGTTCCTTCCTTTCAGGTCGGTAAAGGTTACTTTGACTCCGTTCACCGGATTCTTGAATGCCCACAGTCCCAGTTGCAGCACATAGTATTCGTTCAGATCCGCTTCACCGAAAAACTCACCTATGGCTCCTTGCGTCACCTGGCGGTATGACAGATCATCGAACATGCGGATGGGATATTTACGGTCTTCGGGCAACAGCAGGAAAGGCTTGTTGCTGTTAGCATCGATCAATACCTGCTTCTCCTGTGCTGTGGCGATGATTTCCATCGGATAGAAGCTGTTGAAACTGCCCAGCGATTCGAAACGTACCAGCTTGGCTTGTACCGCCTTTCCGGCCGGAGTGGCTTTACAGGTTGCTTTCCATTGCGGATCCGCCTTATCCGGTTGCTGAGGATAGTTTACTTTCGGATAGGGCCCTCCCGAGGTGTGGTAGGGGAGGTAGTACACATAATAATCTCCGGCATTTCCGCTTGCGTCAAATCGGATGCGTCCGTATTCACGGTTGATTTCCACCGGAAGTACATTGTCTACCGCTTTGCCGGTAGATACATTGATCACAATAATCCCTTTTTGTTCGGGATTGGCGTCACGTCTGCGCCAGGGGATATAAGCTTCCGCTACGGAGGCGGGAGTGTTCACGGAAACAATGGCGCGATGGTTACCCAGTGTGTCGGGTGTCCAGTAGTTTTCGCCGTAAAACGAGGCTTCGGGGACGAAGTCTTGAGCCGCTGCCGGAAGGGTTAACAAAGCTGACAGTGCCCATAAAAAGAGTTTCTTCATAATGTTTATCTAATAACTATGTGCAAATTTACAAAGAATCATTTATGGATTTGGCAGATCGGCCGTTTTTTTATTATAAACCGTTTCTGCCCAAAAGCCTGTGTGGTAATCGGGTATGCGATTAGCGATGTTTCGCTCCGATTATCCGGAAGAATCTTTTTGCGGGAAAAATATTTTTTATATTATCTTTGCGCCCTCAAAATGAATAAACCCTACACTATGAACAGAAAGCAAATTCTGTGTATCTCGCTTCTGGCATTCTCGCTGTGTGCCTGTCAGGATGATGATACAGCCGATATTCTCGATGCTTTTGGCACTCCGCCTGCTTTGACGAAGATGACGGCACAAGAGTTTCTCGATCAGGGAGAACAGATGTTTGAAGATGGCGAAAGCGTGGACGAGATTGTTTCCGCCGATCGTGCCTTCTATGTGAATAACCCCTTTAATGTTTCGATGGCCGATGGAAAGCTCCGGCTGTTCAACGGCATGGCGCACGATTTCAAGGAAGTCTCCCTTTGGCTGACGATGCCCCATTTGCGTGACACCATCCAATTGATGCAATTTGAGGAAGTCCCCGGTTTTTATAACATCAAACTTGATTCTCCATTGAAAATGGGAGAGGTCGTCTATGCTTCGAAGAGTGGAAAGCCTGTCCGTGTGAATAATCTGGCACTACTGTCGCCCGACCAGTATGAATTGCTGCTTTCGTGCAACGACTCCGTATTCGATATGCTGAAGACCATCAAGATGAAAACCCGTATCCAGATGGGAAAGTACGGCAGTGGAAACTGGGGAGTCATGACAGCAAATGCAGCCCGCTACTATGCCACATCGGCGGTGAATATGGCTGTCATGTTCAGTTCCGAAATTTTTCGTGATTCATTGATGAACTACAAAGGTAGCATTCACAATGATGCAGGAAAGGAGATCGACCGTGAAGGGCTACTGAATTCGATTCTCAATAAACAAAGTCTTGTGTTCGGAGTGGTTACCGGTTCCGGTATCGCCGGGCTCGGTGGAGGAAATGCTTTGGGATTGCGTGAAGAATATCTGGCCGGATTCTTCTACCAGAACCGGGTGGCAATCGATTGCAACTGGGTGCTTCATGTCTGGATTCACGAGCTAGGGCACTGTCTGGGCTATGGTCATTCCAGCAGCCTGTGTTACGGGTCGGTGCCCGATGAAATAGTACCGAAAGTGTATCGCTACATGATGAAGCACCGCATGTTGCCTTATATCATCAATCCCTTTAAGAGTTACAATGATTATAATCCCGGCATCAATGATGCCGACAATCCCGACATAGAGCTATGATGAAGAGACATAACATACTGACGGTACTGGCAGTCCTGCTGCTCACCTTTGCCGCATGCGATAAAAATAGTGCCCCCGGATTCAGTTTCACGACTGACTCCATCCTTACATTGACTTTCGATAAAGAGCTGGATGCCGCCTTTGTCGGAGTGGGGACCCAAAATTACAATCCGGTGGGAATGCGGCGTTCGGGCGATACTCTTTTCATTGCCAACCGTGCCGAAGGTTCTGACGGTGTGTGGGTGGTACGCGCTTCGACCGGGGAGTTGCTTTATTCGCTGACCGGCTGGACCTACAACGGGAAAAACGAGAAGTTCGACAATCAGGTGATGGATGTGGCGGTCAGCAGCGATTACATCTTTGTGGTGAACCGTTCATCCCGGATCGACCTGTTCCGACGGAACGATTATTCGTATGTGACCACCATCGGGCGTACCGGATGGCAGTCGAGTTCTCTGTTGCAATGCGAAGCGGCCGAAGTGGCCGGTGATAAATTGTTCATCCGTGACAAACAGAAGATTAAAGTGGTGCAGATTTCAGATTGTACGCCTGAAAATCGTTTTAAGGTTCCTGTCTTTGCTCAGAATACGGACAGTACGTCTTCTAATAACGGTTTTAATCTTGAGTCCGTTGCGCGGCATGAAGGCTTGATCTATGTGTCCGACTACGAAACCTCACGCATCCTGGTGATCGATCCCGCCACCGTGGCGGTCAAGGGAGAGCCGGTACGCTTTTTGCGCTCTTACCGCATGCCGAACAAACCGCTCAGTATGGGATTCTTTCAGAACGAAATGTATGTTGTCTGCGCAAATAACCGCATCGTGAGAGTAGACCTCCGTACCGGGAAAGAGCTCGGCTCTTATTCATCCTTTGCCGGAGGAGTGGGGCTGGGAACTCCCGGACGCCTCTTTTTCCATAATGATACATTCTATCTTGCAGGGCGCAATGCCAATGCTCCCCGGCTGATACAGGGGAAAGTTATGTTTGTTGAAATATCCGAGCTGGACTAAAAAAATGAATAATTACGATTCGCTGCAGATTATGCAGGTTTGTACACTCCTCTATATCCGGATGACGGTTTAAGAGAAGAAAACTTTCTGTGTCGTCTGTGGTGAGAAAACAATCAAGCATGAATTTGAAATTTTTATATCTGTTATTATTGATATCTGCCCTGTGTATATCCTGTTCCAAGGACGAAGAACCTTCGGATAAGGGCAGTACTTCTCCCCAAGAGCCGGTTTACACCACCTTTACAGATGCCGGCGAAGTGGTTGTTCCCGGAGTGCTTCCGGCCAATTTCACTCCCCGGTCCGTACGGGTCAAGGGGGACACTTTGTTTGTTGCCAATACCAATGCCGCCGACCGTTCCGTGCTATTGCTGAACCTGACGACAGGCGAACTGATCGGACGTATCGATTCATGGGTACGGAAAGGTGTCAAAGAGACCTTTAATGCCGAGATAGGCGACATGGCTGTTTCTGACCGTTATATCTTTGTGGGTATGTACAACTCCCGTATTAATATTTTTGACCGTCGCACCCTTCAGTTTGTCAATGCCATCGGGCGTTCAGACGGAAAGTGGGGAGACGATATTTATAGCATGACCCATTGCTACGGACTTCGTGAGTGTGGCGAGAGACTGATGGTGCGTGATAAAAATACCATTCGCGGCTATTGGATTTATGAAGCCGTTACCGAACCTGCGTTCCGGGTTCCCTGGATCGGAAAGGTGAAAGTGCCCGAAGGAGTCGGATATGACTATCAGGCCCGTATCCATGGTATGGTAGAGTATGACGGGCGTATGTATCTGACCGACTGGTACAACAAGAGTGTGCAAGTGTTCACTCCGTCGAAAATGGAGATCGTGTTCGGTGAAGAGACACATATCACTTCCGATGCCGTGTTTAAGTACGATGATATTCAACCGCTCGGACTGCTTGCCTACGGAGGCGAATTACTGATGTCGGTACAGAAGAGTGGGAAAATACAGCGTTATGATCCGGAGACAGGAGACCTGCTCGGAGTGCTGGCCGAGTTTCCGGGTAAGGAGATCGGGCGCATGGAGATAGCCCGGGGAATGCTTTACTACATTGACCTCAAAGCCGGGAAACTGATGAAGGCAAAAGGAGAATAAAGAACGACGAGAGTGTGTCATGACTCACCACAGAGTAATCTGTGGTGAATACGAGTTTCGACACACCCTCGTTCTTTCATCTGCATGTCCTATCCGAAGCAGAAGTAATACTCAGAACCGTCGCTGACATAAAAAGAATCTGCTTTCTTTTCGATAAAAAGAACTGTTCTCTTTTGCCAACCATCCGACAGCAAGCATTACATCGTCTATATTCAGGCAGGTCAAGCTGCAAAGTTCTTTCACAGAGACTTTTCTTGCATGTATAAGTATTCGTCATACTTTTCTGGAGTTTTCTCCGATTTTCACTTTTTCCATATTATTATTTATAGCCTATTTAAATCAAATTTGGTAGTAAATTCTTTATTTCCAAGTTGATAATTGTCCTTTTTGCTTGCTTTAATAAGAAAAAACAGACACCGGCTGAATAAGATAACTCAAGTTTTGGAAGTGAATTTACGCCGTCTGAACCGGTGTCTTCATCCTTATACCTTTCTTCAATTAACATTGTTAACGCCTTTTACAGTTGTCAGGTTCTTGTGCGCAAATAACAAGTCTTTTGCATTTAAAGAACTTCTTATTCACATCCAAAGAACAAGCTTTAACTCTGTGTTAAAACAAAGCTTTTGAAGACAGAAATCTTACTTTTTAAAGATGCTGATTTTCAGATAGTTTAGTCTAAGATTCGCTTCTTTACCTCACGAATGGACACTTCGGGTGAAAGCCTGGATACTTGCTTTTTTGTCAACTATAAACGAGGGCTTGCACTTCCGAAAACTGAATTAGATTCCATGAGTAAAAGAAAACTTACCACCAAACTTGACGAAGAACCTGTTTTCTAAAGTAGGTGTCGTCTCGCGCGTAAGGAGAAATTTTTTTGTGTAAATGATAGGAAGCTAGGGTACTTACCTATTGGACTACAAACAGATACGTAATATAAAGTAGATGGAAGAAAAGGGGAGGGGTGTTTCAAAAAACGTTCGTTTATAAACACAAAGGTAAGGCACATTTTTATAACAACAAAATATTTTTATAAATAAATTGAGTTTTTCTTTCTTTATCTATTTTAGTATACTGATTATAAGAGTATTATATACATGAAATAGAATCTTTATATATGTGTTTTTTCTATAAGAACATGATTTTTAGAAAAGGTCGAAAAAAGGTGTTCCAAAAGACGAACGTTTTTTGAAACAATTTCATTCGTTTTACCACTAAAAATAGTTTCGGAAATTCTTACGGTTTGAATGGGAAAAGATGTCTCGTCCAAACCGCGTAGCGCACCCGAAAGTAACCTCTCGACTTTTAATATCCACTAATAAATGTCTGAACAACAGGAGTATTGGTTTGCCGCTCGGACAAAGAAGGATCAGGAGTTTTCTGTTCGCAATGCTTTAGAAAAGCTTGGAATAGAATACTTTCTTCCAACACAATTTGTCATCCGTCAACTGAAATATCGTCGTCGTAGGGTAGAAGTTCCTGTTATCAAGAATCTTATTTTTGTCCGGACCACGAAAGACCGTGCCTGGTCTATCACGAAGGATGATCATGTTCCTCTTTATTATATGAAGGATCTCTATACCCATACTTTGTTGATCGTTCCCAACAAACAGATGGAAGATTTCAAGTTTGTGATGGATTTAGCTCCGGAAAATGTAACTTTTGATGATCTTCCCCTTACTGTTGGTACAAAAGTGCAGGTCGTCAAAGGAGAGTTTTGTGGCATTGAGGGTGAATTGTCCAGCCTTGCCAACCGTACTTACGTAGTGATTCGTATCCACGGAGTTCTTTCTGCCAGCGTCAAAGTACCTAAAAGTTACCTTCGTATTCTTTCAGCGTAATTCGTAATTTCAAAATTATATGAATCAAGTCCAAAATCTGCAACACATTGCCCGTGAGTTGCTTTATTTGGGTATGGATGGTTCTCCCATCTATACCGATCATTTCCGTCAACTGAACACCGAAGTTTTTCGCTTGTCCGAAGCCCTTTTCTCTATGAAAGGTGCCACATCCGAGGAAGAAGCAGCGATTTGTCTGTCCCTGTTAATGGGCTATAATGCTACCATTTACAATGATGGCGACAAAGAATCTAAGATACAAAGCATTTTAGATCGCTCTTTTGCCGTATTGGACCATCTTCCCGCTTCTCTATTGAAATGCCAATTGCTGACTTATTGCTATGGCGAGGTATTCGAGGAGGATTTAGCACAAGAAGCACATTTCATCATTGATGGTTGGGGGAGCAGAGAGTTTACGAAAGAAGAGAAAGAAATTCTTGAATTACTTCGTAGCTTAGAAGAAAATTCGTATCCTAATAGTGAAATAGATTAGAAATTGAAAAGAATCATTACATCTCAATTTTTTAAAGATTTTATGTCTCTTATTACTAATAGAGGATTAGATAGTTTAATTGGGATTATTGTTATTCCTTATTTAATTTTAAAAATAGGAGAAGTTGAATATGGGAGAATTGTATTGGCACAATCGATAGTGTATTTAGGTGTTGCCTTTGTTAATTATGGATTGGATTTTTTGATATTAAAGAAAGTGCCGTTATACATGTATTTTCAGAAAATGCGTCCAATTTCAATTTTTATGTATAGAATTATATTATTGAGATTTGCTATTTTCTTATTGTATCTTGTTCTTTATTATATTTTACAATGTGTATTTGGGTTTTCATCTGAATTGAATCTTTATTTTTCTATTTTGTCTCTCATTTGTCTTGCAGAAGTGTTTTCTGTTAGCCATTTCTTAGTAGTCTTTCAGAATGTAAAAATACTTCCTTGGGTTTCGGCCTTTAGATTTTTATTTTTATTTTTATTCACTTACATTTTTGTGAGAAAAGAAAATGATGCATATAGATATATTTGTTTTTATTCAATTTCGTATTTGTTTAGTAATCTTGTTGTTCTTTTTTATACTGTACTCAAATATAAATTGCATTATTTTAAACTACCTAGTATTGGGGCTCTTAAAAAAATATTTTTTAAATCATCTCCTTTTTTTATTAGTAAATTGAATTTGATTTTATCTGATAAATTGTATAATATTCTTTGTGCTACTTTTGTCTCTTTGTCTGCCGCTGCTTTACTCGATATTTCTTTTAAAGTATTATCTATTATAATTATTCCTGTACAAATTTTGAGTGTTGTTATATTAGGACGGTTCTTCATGCGTACATCTCAAGAAGTTATTAAACGAGTACTTTCTTTTATATTGTTTTTTAGTTTATTTCTTTTTATTATTCTGTTTATAGCTAAAAGATACATCTTAACATATTATTCATTCTCTTTAGTATCTGATGTTTTATGGAGCTTTAGTTTAGTTCTATTTTCATCTTTATTTGCTAATTTATCAGTTTTTATAGGAGATAATATTATGATCTCTAACTCATTGGAGAAGCAATTGATAAAAAGTTCTATATATAGTTCTTTGTTTGTATTTCCACTACTGATTATAACGCTTTGTTTTGTGGATAATTCTTTATTTACACTATCTGTATTCTTTTTGTTTCATAAAATATTGGAATTTCTGTTGAGAGTATATTATTCATGGAATTATATAAATTAAAAAATAGGAATAATATTATTCTTTTACTGAAAATTCAGTATCTGAATTTTGCATTGTCAATACTACTATTTATAGTGAATTTGATAAGTGGAGCTACAATTAATTACCTTTTCTTTTCATATTATCTGCTCTTTTCTTTTTTGTATATAACTGTTGTTAGTTTAAAAGTATTTTCATTGGCTAGTGCTTTTAATCTGTTTCTTTTTGGATATTTTATGTTTCAAATATCTGCTTTGTTTGTGTCATTAGATACACTTTTAGAAAGAAAACTTATGGATAATTTGTTCCTTTTTTCCGAGGAGCAAATAAATAATACTTTATGTGCTAATTCTATTATTTTGAATGCTATGTTTTTAGGATGTTTGATGTCTATAATTTATTTACCAATAAAAACAAACATAAATAAAGCTAATTTGATATACTCTGAACGATTACAGAATTGGGGATATTTGCTTTTTTGGGCTGCCTTACCATTTACTCTTTTGAAATTTTATCTTGAAATAAAATTAGTTTTAACAGAAGGATATTATGCATATTATACTTCATCTTTATCTATACCCTTTCTAATTTCAATTTCTAGGTTTATTTTTGAAATTGGTTTTTTTCTTTTTCTAACATCTTTACCGCCGAAAAAAAAGTTTTTAACTGTATCAAAGGTGTATATATTAGTAATGTGTTTATTCTTTTTAATTGGAGTTCGAAATCGTGTAATCCTTTCGTTTTTATTTGTTTTATGGTTTTATTATAGATTTTATAGTAAAAAATCTCCTAAAATATTGTTTTTGTTGATTATTTCAATTAGTTCTGTTGCACTTTTGCTTTTGGTACAGTTGGTTAGACAAGCTGGTGTTTTTCTTTTATCAGATGACAGATCTATTTTTAGTTATTTCTTTTATGCACAATCTACTAATTTTTACATATTACCACTTCTTCAGTATTATGACTTACACACAGAAGTTCCTTTTGTTTTTGCTCCTTTCTTTAATTTAGATACTAGTTATTATGACCCAAATGGAATTAATAATTTATTAGGAAATGCTATTGCTTTTCGTATCTCTCCTGATGAATTTAGAGAAGGGCATGGGCTTGGTTCAAGTTTTATAGCGGAATTGTATGATCTAGGAATTGTTTTTATGTCTATTTTATCTATTGGTTTAGGTTTTGTGATGGGGTGGTTCGAGAGAAATGTTAAAAATAATAGAGCTCTTCTTGCTATTTCATTTTATGCTATCACAAATTGTATATATATATCAAGAAGTAGTCTTTTTAGAAATGTATATATGTTTCCATTACTTATAATATTGGTTTTTATTGCATTAAAAATAAGATATCCCTTTAAAATGAAAAAAAATGAATATCCTACACGTCTCTGATATAGATGTTAGTTCATGTGGGGGTGGAATGAATACTGTCATCCCTGAACTTATTATGCGGCAACTCTTGTATGATAGTACACTTAATGAGACGCTGTTTATAACCCGAAAAAAGTATAAAATTGCAAAACAGATTCCATACTTCATTTGCTTCATGGAAGGGAACTTTCTTAAGTATTTGCAGAAATCCGATTTGCTGGTATTTCATTCTGTATATAATTTAAAATTTATATTACTCTATTTTTTTTGCAAGAAGAATAAGCTGCCTTATTTAATTGTTAGTCATGGTGGATTATCAAAAGTTGCATTGAAAAAAGGAATAATAAAAAAGAAGCTATTTAAGTTCTTGTTTTTGAATCGTTTTGTAAAGGATGCTACTGTGCTTTGTTTTACATCATTAGAGGAGCAATTAAGTTCTGTATATACAGATAAAAAATATATAATAGTTCCTAACCCAATTCAAATTTCAGATTATTCTTATCGGTTAGACGTGAGCAATAATGATGAAGTTAAAATGATATTTCTTTCAAAAATAGACTTTTATTATAAAGGGCTTGATGTTTTATTTGATGCATTAAACATAATAAAAGAAGATATAGTTAATGCAAATGTTTTTTTATCCTTTTATGGTTATGGTAAGAATAAAGAAGTAGATGTCGAAAATATCAATAGTGCCGAAAAAGATATATTAAAATTGATTTTACGTATTAAAGAATTGAATATTGGTGAAAGAATAAAATATTGTGGCCCTGTCTTTGGACATCAGAAAATGGAAGTTTTGAAGAACAGTGATATTTATGTATTAACATCTAGATCAGAGGCTATGCCTTTAAGTATTAGTGAAGCATTATCTGTTGGTACTCCATGTTTGGTAACTCATGGTACTAATATGTCCAATTTGATAGAACAGTATAAGGCTGGTTGGTCTTCTTCTTTAAATAAAGAAGATTTGGCTTTTAATATTTTAAAAGCTATAAAGGAATATAAAGATTCTCCCGTCACTTTTCGTAAGTCAGCAAGGGGACTTTATGAATATAATAGCTCTATTGATGTAGGAAAGGTATCAATCGATCAATATAAGACTATATTAGAGGAAAAATAATGTTGTACTATTTTCGGATTTTTATTTCATATTTATTATATGAATTTGGAGTTAGAAGAAAAGATATAATTATCTTTTCTGGTTATAAAAACTTGAAGTATAATTTTAATTCTAGATATTTATTTGAATTTTTCTTAGAAAAAAAATCAAATTTAAAATGTTTTTTTGTTATAGATGATGATAATTTAAGACGGCGATTGAATGAAATCGTTGGTGATTATTTTGTTACAACAAATAGCTGGAAAGATTTAAAACTTATCTTTTCAGCTGGTACATGGATAACTTCTGGAGGATTGCCAATTAGGATACCATATGTAAATAGGAATCGCGTTGTTGTAAATTTGTGGCATGGGCTTCCTTTTAAAGGAATAGGCTTACTTAACAATGAAAATACATGTTTGCAAAACTTGTTGATCTATTGGGTTTATTCAAAGTATGACTTATTTTCTTCCACATCAGAATTATTTCAACAAATATTTGCTCGTAGTTTTTCGATTAATTCTAAATCTGTAAAAATATTGGGGCAACCTTGGAATGATCAATTGTGGAATGAAAATGATAAATATGAGGTTTTAGGTGATATTTATGGAGATAATTTACCATCTTTTTATAAGGTGTTTTTGTATGCACCGACTTGGAGAAGCGGACGTTGTACATCTTTCTTTCCATTTAAGGATTTTTCAAAAAATAGGCTGGAATCTTTTCTAGAAAAATATCAATTACTAATTTGTCTAAGGACACATCAGTTGGAAGCTAATAGAGTAAAGGATTATGTTTCGTGTAAAAGGGTTCTGTTGCTTAATGAAGATAGGGTTACTGATATTATGTCAATATTGAATATTTTTGATGGATTGATATCTGATTACTCTGGTATTATCTTTGATTATTTGCTATTGGACCGCCCAATTATATTACTTCCTTATGATAAAGAAGAATATACTTCTGAACGTAGTGTGAATTTTAACATTGATTCTTTTGAGTTTGCCCCTCCTCCTTATAACATAGATAGTTTTTTCAGTTTGTTGCAAAAAGCTGTATGTTGTAAATGTATATCTCAGAAGCAATTACGATTCAAAAATGTAGTTCACTATTATATAGATAATAATAGTTGTCAAAGACATTATGAAGAAATAATGAAACTTATAAAAATGAAAAATAACAAACAAGTAAAGAAATGGATATAGAAAAGAAGAAAACTGTGTATGTTGGGATGAGTGCTGACATTATTCATCCAGGTCACTTAAATATTATTTCAGAAGCCCAGAGATTAGGTAAGGTAACGGTCGGAGTTTTAACAGATGCTGCGATAGCTAGTTACAAACGATTACCTTATTTGAATTATGAGCAGCGCTCTTTAATTGTTAAAAATATTAAGGGAGTGGATGAGGTTATACCACAGACAACGCTTGATTACGTACCTAACTTGAAATTGTTAAAGCCTGACTTTGTTGTTCATGGCGATGATTGGAAAGAAGGTATACAAAAGGAAACTAGGCAAAAAGTTATTGATACAATTGCAAAATGGGGAGGAAAGGTCATTGATATTCCTTATACTAAAGGAATATCTTCTACTCAACTTAATGAAAAGCTAAAGGAAATTGGTACAACTCCTGAAGTTCGTTTAAAGAGGTTGAGACGTCTTATTGAAGCTAAGTCTGTTGTACGTATTTGTGAATCTCATAGTGGGCTGACAGGGCTGATAATTGAGAACACAGTCGTTGAGGTAAATGGAGTAAAACGCGAGTTCGATGGTATGTGGTCAAGTAGTCTGACTGATTCTACATCTAAGGGTAAGCCTGATATAGAGGCTGTAGATTTAACTACTCGTCTTCATGATCTAAATGATGCTTTAGAGTGTACAACTAAGCCTATTATATTTGATGGCGATACGGGGGGGAAAATAGAGCATTTTGTATTCACTGTGCGTACATTAGAGCGTTTAGGTGTTTCAGCTGTTATAATAGAAGATAAAGTTGGGTTGAAGAAAAATTCGTTATTTGGTACTGATGCTGTTCAACTTCAAGATACAATAGAAGGTTTTTCTGAGAAGATAAAAGCTGGAAAGCTGGCTCAAATAACTACTGATTTTATGATCATTGCACGCATTGAAAGTTTTATTGCGGGTAAAGGGCTTGAGGATGCTATAGAGAGAGCTTTGGCGTATGTAGAAGCAGGAGCAGATGGTATAATGATTCATAGTAAAGATAAGTCAGGGGAAGATATTAAAAAATTTTGTTATGCATTTAGGCAACTGAATAAATCTATACCAATTGTAGTCGTGCCTACAACTTATAATCATATTACGGAAACAGAATTGGCTTCTTGGGGAGTAAATGTTATTATTTATGCTAATCATCTGCTTCGGAGTGCTTATCCTGCAATGCTTAATACTGCTAAAATTATTTTGGCTAATGAACGTTCGTTTGAAGCAAATGATTTATGTATGTCTGTAAGGGAAATATTAGAATTAATACCTGGTACTAAATAGTTGGAAATTATGTTATCACCTAAGTTTTTCGTAGAAACGTTGCAAACATATTCTATGGATTTTTTTACTGGAGTTCCTGACTCTTTATTGAAGAATATGTGTGCTTATATTACAGATCATATAGAATCTCAAAATAATATTATTGCAGTGAACGAAGGAACTGCGCTTGGACTAGCTGCCGGATATTATATTGCTACAGGGTGTATTCCTATTGTGTATATGCAAAATTCAGGTATTGGTAATACCGTAAACCCTTTGTTGTCTTTGACGGATAAAGTCGTTTATAACATTCCTGTATTGTTGTTGATAGGGTGGCGTGGTGAGCCTGGTATAAAAGATGAACCACAACACATTAAACAAGGCATGATTACTATTCCTCTTTTGGATACTCTTGGTATAAAGAATCAAATTCTTAATAAAGATCCTAATATGGCAAAAAGTCAAATAAATGATGCAATAGAATATATGAGAATGACAAAAGAGGCTTTCGCTTTTGTCATTCAAAAAGATACTTTTGAAGAATATAAGCTTCAAAATACAGAGGATAGTAAATTTGATTTGGATCGAGAAGAAGCAATTAAAATAGTTTGTAATTCTTTAGATAAAGGTAGTGTTATAGTTTCAACTACTGGGATGATTTCTAGGGAATTATTTGAATACCGGGAATCTATTGATGCAAATCATGAAACGGATTTTTTAACAGTAGGGTCAATGGGGCATGCATCACAGATAGCTTTAGGTATAGCTCTCCGAAGAAAGAACAAAAAAGTGTATTGTTTCGATGGTGATGGTGCTGTACTTATGCATATGGGAGCATTAACTACCATAGGAACTAGTAGAGCTGTGAATTATATTCATATCGTGTTTAATAATGGTGCGCATGACTCTGTTGGTGGGCAACCAACAGTGGGATTAAAGGTCAATCTCTCTAAAATTGCTTCTGCTTGTGGTTATAATAATGTTATATCTGTAGATAGTAAAGCTACTTTAAAAGAAAGTTTGGATAGGTTTAAAAGTATAAATGGACCTGTATTATTGGAGGTAAAAGTGAGAAAAGGGGCAAGAAAAGATTTGGGACGTCCTACTTTGACTCCTGTTAAAAATAAGGAATTATTAATGAACTTTTTAGAAGAAGCAGATGAATCAGATAAATCAGATAATGTGTTTAAATAATGATCCATTTGAATATTTACAGAGTAATTTATCTAGATATAGCTCTCGGAAATTATTCCTCGTTAGGGGCAAAAAGTCTTATGAATTATGTGGAGCAAAAAGAGTTGTTGAAGATGTTATTTCTAATTTAAAGTGTGGGTTTGTTGAATATTTTGATTTTTCAGAAAATCCTAAGTATGAGGATTTGGAGAGAGGGCTGAAATTGCTGGAATTAAGTGGGGCGGATTTAATAGTAGCCATAGGTGGTGGAAGTGTTTTAGATATGGCTAAATTAATCCGCTTTTTTCATTCTTATTCAGGAGATATATTAAATGAGAAATTTGTTAAAAATAGAGATTTATTACCTTTATTCGCAATTCCAACTACAGCAGGAACTGGTAGTGAAGTGACTCATTTTGCTGTTTTATATAAGGATAATTTGAAATATTCGGTTTCTCATAAGGATATGTTGCCTGATAGGGCTATAATTTGTCCTCAGTTTACGTATAAAAATGCAAGATATTTGACAGCGTGTACCGGCTTTGATGCTTTATCACAAGCTATTGAAGCTTATTGGAATGTTTACTCAATTGAAGAATCTGATAATTACTCTATTAAAGCTATAAAGTTAATATGGGATAACCTTCCTTTAGTGATTGATTCCTCAACAAATGAATTAAGAGATAAGATAGCAGAAGGTGCTTATTGGGCTGGTAAGGCTATTAATATAACAAAAACGACAGCGCCTCATGCTTTCTCATATCCTTTTACGATAAACTATGGCTACCCTCATGGACATGCAGTAGCATTAACATTTCCTTTTTTTATGAGATATAATTATGCAGAATTAGAAAATAAGTTGCATCCTTTATTGAATAGTAAAAGTCATTGTAAAAAAATGGAGCAATTATATAACATGCTGGGATCAACTTTTGATATGATTTATGATGATATGTATAATTATTTAGAAAGAATAGGCTTAGCTATTAATATTAGAGGAAGGAATTTTGATAAAAATCTTATTTTACATGGTATAAATGCTTCTCGTTTATCTAATAATCCTTGTGTATTATCTCAAGCAGATGTAGATTTTATAGTGGATGAATTTGTTGAAAATGGAAAGTTGTAATATGAAGCTCTGTGTGATTATGTCTATTTATAAAAATGACAATCTGCTAGCTGTAACTCAGTCTATAGAAAGCATTTTAAGGCAGGCTTATGAAAAAATAGAATTTTACATACAATTAGATGGGGAAATACGTTCGGATGTTCTTCAATATTTACGGGGACTGTGTATTCAAGATATACGGGTAAAAATATTAAATCGGACATTGAATAGGGGATTAGCTTATTCACTAAATGAATTATTGAATATCGTTCTTACAAAAGAATACGAATATATTGCTCGTATGGATGCTGATGATATTTCCATGCCGGAACGTTTTGTGAAGCAGATCGCATTTATGAATTCACATCCGGATATTGATTGCCTTGGTACTTGGGCAATAGAAATTGATGATGACGGAAAAGAATATTTTCGAAAAAAAATGCCGATAACTCATGAAGAATGTTTGGAACTGTTTAAAAAGCGGGATTGTATGATTCATCCTACTGTGATGTTTCGACGTTCATATTTTGAGAAAGCTGGTTTATATCCCGAAGACACCTACTTTGGAGAAGATACTATGATGTGGGCTAAAGGTTTTAAAAGTGGATGTAAATTTGCCAATGTACCCGAATATCTGTTTAAGTTTAGATTGGATTCAAACTTCTTTGAAAGAAGGCGGGGGTGGAAACATGCAAAATCTATTTATACTTTACGTCATCGTGTTAATAGAATGTTAGGGTTCGGATGGAAGGAAGATTGTTATGCATTGCTATATGCTATGGCCAAATTAATGCCTAAATCTATTCTTGACATAATCTATAAAACAGTACGTTGATTTTACTTTTCTTATAAAACATAAACTCATGAAAATACCTTTTTCACCACCTTATATTGACGAGGCGGTCATCAACGAAGTCGTTGATTCGTTACGTTCCGGTTGGATCACATCCGGTCCGAAAGTGAAGGCTTTGGAGGAAGAAATTAAATCTTTCTCAGGAGCAAAAGAAGTGCTTTGTGTCAATTCCTGGACATCAGGAGCTATTATGATGTTGCGTTGGCTGGGAGTGAAGGAGGGCGATGAAGTGATTGTTCCTGCCTATACTTATAGTGCAACGGCATTGGCAGTGCTCCATGCCGGAGCCAAACCGGTAATGGTGGATTCCGGAACTGATTTTAATATTTCGGTGGAGGCTGTTCGTAAAGCTATTACTCCTAAAACAAAGGCGATTATACCCGTAGATATTGCTGGTTTTCCCTGCGATTATGAAAGAATCATGGCACTGGTGCAGGAACCAGAAATGGTAAAACTGTTCCGTTCGGAATCTCCTGTGCAAGAAAAATTGGGACGCATCTTGGTGATGAATGATGCTGCCCACTCTTTGGGAGCACGTTACAGTAGCCGTCAGCGTACCGGTTGTGAAACTGATGTGGCTATCTTTTCACTTCATGCCGTGAAAAATGTGACTACTGCCGAAGGTGGGGCCATTTGCCTGAATCTGCCTAAGCCGTTCGATAATACGGAGTTGTATAAAGAGCTACGGATGACAAGCTTGAACTGCCAGACCAAGGATGCTTTTTCGAAATCTAAAGCCGGAGGATGGCGTTATGATATTGTCGGTTTCGGGATGAAAATCAATATGGCCGATGTAAATGCCGCCATAGGACTGGCACAGATACGAGAATATCCGGAATTGCTGAAAGAACGAAAGCGGGTGTTTAATGCTTATAGCGATGCTTTTTCGGCTTGTGACTGGGCCATCGTTCCGCCTTCTGTGGATGGGGAAAAGGAAAGCTCTTATCACATTTATGCTTTGCGTATTAAGGACTTTACCGAAGAACAACGCGACCGGATGATTGATGAAATCGCTAAAAGTGAAGTGGCTGTCAATGTGCACTTTATACCGATGCCGATGTTGTCGTTCTTCAAATCGCTGGGATATGATATAAAGGATTATCCACAGGCTTATCAGAACTTTAAGAGCGAGATATCATTGCCGATATATCCCCAATTGGATAGTGAAAAATTGAATTTCATTATTGAAACTGTAAAGGCGGCCTATGCGACCGTAATTACAGAAAACCGATAGTATATTTACAAACACTAAATAGATAAGTTTCTTGATCCGTTTTTTTGATATCGTTTTTTCCCTTTTGGGAATTCTTCTGCTTTCTCCCGTTTTTCTTCTTCTTTATATAGCCATTTGTCTCGAAAGTAAAGGAGGTGGTTTCTATAAACAGCTCCGTGTGGGAAGGTACGGAGGGGATTTTTATGTTTATAAATTTCGTTCGATGCGTGTAGGGGCTGATAAAAAGGGGTTGATAACGGTAGGAGGGAGAGATCCGAGAATAACTCGTACCGGATACCTGATCCGGAAGTATAAATTGGATGAATTGCCTCAGTTGTTTAACGTACTGAAAGGAGATATGAGTCTGGTGGGGCCCCGTCCTGAGGTTCGTAAGTATGTGGATTTATATACCGATGAACAAAAGAAAGTATTGAGTGTACGTCCGGGGATTACGGATTATGCTTCTATTGAGTATGTAGATGAAAATATGATTCTTGGAGAGGCTTCGGATCCTGACAGAGCATATATAGAACAGATTATGCCCGATAAGATACGGTATAATATGAAATATATCTGTAATCGTTCGGTGAAGGAATATTTTAAAATTATATTTCTGACATTTTGGAGCATCATTCGTTAGGTATGTTTTTAAGGAAACTGGGGGAAGTTCTTCTTTTTGTTTTCGTACCCTATTATGTGAGAAAGAATAAGGAGTAGACGGAAGTTTCGAAGAGAAGTTAATTCAATAAAAAAGAAAGGATCGGCAATTGCCGATCCTTTCTTTTTTATTGAGCCTCTTGTCGGATTCGAACCAACGACCCCGAGATTACAAATCACGTGCTCTGGCCAACTGAGCTAAAGAGGCGTCATTTCTGTTTTGCGGGTGCAAAGGTAGGAAAAACTTTTAAACTTGCAAATACTTTGAAAAAAAATGCTTCATAAAAATAGTGTTTGATAAGTCGGATTCTTTGTTTACTTTTGCAAATCAATTAATTATAGGAAAGTATGAAGAAAAACTTTTTTTATGCAGGTGGTCTGTCATTGCTTCTTTGGGGTATGGCAGCATGTTCCGGACAAGGAAAAGCGGATAAAGCAGCTGTTGTTGCGGATAGTGTAGTGGTGAAAACGGATAGTGTTGCGGCAGACAGCACAGGATATATTGTGAAAGTGGGAGAGTCAGCTCCCGATTTTACCATTACTCTGACCGACGGAAAGCAGATGAAACTCTCCGAACTTCGCGGTAAAGTGGTGATGTTGCAGTTCACAGCCAGCTGGTGCGGAGTATGCCGTAAAGAGATGCCTTTTATAGAGAAAGATATCTGGCTGAAGCATAAAAACAATCCTGAGTTTGCTTTGATAGGCATTGACCGTGACGAACCTCTCGATAAGGTGATCGCATTTGGAAAGTCGGTAGGGGTGACGTATCCGTTGGGATTGGATCCGGGAGCGGATATCTTTGCGAAGTATGCATTGCGTGAATCGGGCATCACCCGGAATGTCCTGATAGACCGGGAGGGTAAGATTGTGAAGCTGACTCGTTTATATAACGAAGAGGAGTTTGCCTCACTGGTGGATCAAATAGATGAAATGCTGAAAAAATAAGTTGAACAAGCAGGGGTGATTTTCTGTTTTTAACATAGATCACCCCATCTTTTTATTTTATGGCTATAACGATTATCATTCTCGTACTGTCGGCTGTCTTTTTTATGAGTGGAAAGGTACGTTCCGACTTAGTGGCGTTGTGTGCGCTGGTATTATTAATCCTTTTCAATATCCTCACTCCGGAGGAGGCGCTTTCAGGATTTTCTAATTCTGTTGTTATTATGATGGTCGGCCTGTTTGTTGTAGGTGGTGCCATCTTTCAGACGGGGCTGGCAAAGATGATCAGCAGCCGTATCCTGAAATTTGCCGGGACAAGCGAACTAAAACTTTTTATCCTGATTATATTGGTGACGGCTGCCATCGGCGCTTTTGTCAGCAATACGGGAACGGTGGCGTTGATGCTGCCTATTGTGGTCAGTATGGCCATGAGTGCCAATATCAATGTAAGCCGTTTGCTGATGCCTCTTGCTTTTGCCAGTAGTATGGGTGGGATGATGACATTGATTGGTACACCGCCCAACCTTGTGATACAAAATGCCTTGATTGAAGCCGGCTATGAACGTCTCTCTTTCTTCACTTTTACTCCTGTAGGCTTGGTGTGTGTCACTGTCGGGCTGATTGTGCTGATTCCGCTGAGTAAGATCTTCCTGACGAAGAAAAGTGATAAAGAGGCACGGGGAAAGCGCAAGAATAAGTCGCTTCAGGAGTTGGCGGGTGAATACCAGTTATCACAGAACCTTTATCGGGTGGAGGTTGAAGAGTCTTCCGGTTTTGTAGGTAAGACCATACAGGAGCTAGGGATTCCGCAGAGGTATCATGTGACGATTTTGGAGGTTCGCCGCCGTTCGGTTTCGTCCCGGCACTTCTTCAAGACAAAAAAGCAGGAGATGGCAGAAGCCGGAACCCTGATTGAGGCGGAAGATATTCTTTATGTATTAGGAGAATTTGAAAATGTGAAACGCTTTGCAGGTGAGAACCGTCTGTCTTTATTGGATACACATAAGACCGAGGGGAGTCTGCATGATACGGACGAGGGATTCGATTTTCAGGAGATAGGCATTGCTGAAATTCTGTTACTGCCTACCGCCAATCTGATAAACAAACCGGTGAAAGCTTCCGGATTCAGGGAGAATTATAGCATCAATATATTGGGTATTCAGCGTAAACGTGACTATCTGCTGAAGAATCTGAAGGATGAAAAGATGCATTCGGGAGATATCTTGCTGGTGCAGGGAAGTTGGGCAAACATAGCCAGGCTTGGTGAGGATCAGTCGCAGTGGGTCGTTCTGGGGCAGCCGTTGGCTGAAGCGGCCAAAGTAACCCTGAATCATAAAGCACCGGTAGCGGCACTGATCATGTTGGGTATGATTGTAACCATGATGTTTGACTTTATTCCGGTGGCTCCTGTGACGGCCGTAATTGTAGCGGCACTGCTGATGGTACTGACCGGATGTTTCCGCAATGTGGAAGAAGCTTATAAAACAATCAACTGGGAGAGTATTGTGCTGATAGCAGGTATGCTGCCCATGTCATTGGCATTGGAGAAAACCGGAGCTTCGGAGGTGGTATCGCAATCGTTGGTGAATGGACTGGGAGCTTATGGCCCTTTTGCTTTGTTGGCAGGTATTTACTTCACAACTTCGCTGATGACAATGTTTATCAGCAATACGGCCACTGCTGTGCTGCTTGCTCCTATCGCTCTTCACTCGGCCGTACAGTTGGGGCTGAGCCCTTATCCGTTCCTGTTTGCCGTGACAGTGGCGGCAAGTATGTGTTTTGCTTCACCTTTCTCCACGCCGCCTAATGCGTTGGTGATGCCGGCAGGACGCTATACGTTTATGGATTACGTAAAAGTAGGTCTGCCGCTTCAGATCATTATGGGCGTGGTAATGGTGTTCGTATTGCCGCTACTGTTTCCGTTTTAGTCTTTTAGGGAGAGACGGTTTGTTGGAAACATTCCCTCCTGTTTATAAGGCAACAGTCAGCCGGGCCAGATAGTCATAGTGCTTACCCTCTTTTATCATTTCGGCCTTGAAGCCATTGTCGGCAGCATAGGCGCTGAGGGTCTGGAAGTCGATATACAGCCAGTCGAAAGGATCGCCTTGAATATCTTTATATTGCATGCGGAAGTCAATTTCTCCATAATAATCTCCTGCCAGGTCGATCAGGAAGCTGCCGTCTTCATCTTCGAACAGATAGCGGAGGTCACTCGAATCCATCAGGATGCAACCATCCGGGCGGAGTAATTGTTTCATCTTGCGGAAGAAGAGAGGCATATTCTCCAAACGTCCGATAATGCCGGAACCGTTCATCAACATAAGGATGGTATCGAAAGTCGCGGCAAAGCGTTCGTCGAACAGATTGACTTGGCGGGCATCTTTCACTCCCCGCAGTTTCATCACTTCGACGGATAAAGGGGAGATGTCGATGGCGGAAACTTCTTTACCGCTCTCTTGAAGGGCAAGAGCGTGGCAACCGCTTCCGGCACCTACGTCGAGTATTGTTCCGGTAGCCATTGCGAGGGCTGTGCGTTCGAGTAGAGGCATTTGTCCGGCTTTGCGGAAAAGTTGCTTGACGGGTATTTCGTCTTCATCGAACTGAGAAGAAAATACGCGTAATCTGTCTGCTTTTTGGCGATGATAAAAATCGGCTATGGCAGCACCCATCGGGTCTTTTTCTGCCGGGAGCAGGGATGTATTCATTGATTGGTTTTTAGTTGTTACAGCGGGCAAAGATAGGGAATTCACAGAAAAAGAGTATCTTTGTCCACGGAAAATATAGAATAAGAAAGGAAAGATTATGAGCTTAGAAGATGCGATTATGGGTGGAATTGTCTTTAAAGGAAAGAAAGAAGGCCCGAAGAAAGATGAAAATAAAGTGAAAACAAAAGCGAAGAAAACAACCTATATAAAGGGAACTCACGGTTCCGGAGCTGCCAAGATGAAAGCTGAGATCCGGAGAAAGAGGGCGAACAGACATAAACGGTAAATAACGAATAACGATAAACTCACTGCGATATCAACGCACAGCCTGTTTATCGTTCATCGTTATTCGTTTTAAAGTCGTTCCGGTAATATTTCAATCCAGTAGTCATCCGGATCATTGATGAAATAGAGCCCCATGGAAGTATTCTCAAAGCATACGCAGTCCATTTCTTTGTGATATTGGCGTACGGCATCATAATCTCCCGCTACACGGAAGCAAAGATGGCTTTCGTTCTCTCCCAGTTCATAGGCTTCGGTATGGTCTCGCAGCCAGGTGAGTTCCAATAAAAAACCGGTGGTGTTATCTGTGAGATATACCAGGATAAAAGAGCCGTCGGCTGCCTCTTTCCGGTGATGTTCTTTCAATCCCAATGCTTTTTCGTAGAAAGCAATGCTACGTTCCAGATCAGTCACATTGATATTGAAGTGGTCAAATCTACTTTTTATTTCCATTGTTTCTAAGTTTGTTTTTTAGATTAAAATAGAGCTTATAAAGTTTACACCACAGGTTACACGGATGATTTATGGCAATGATCCGGTCAAAACTCAATCTGTGTAACCTGTGGTGACTGATTTATTTCATAAATGCTTTGGTTATTTTACCTGCATAAGTTCTGGGCTGTCCTTCCATAGGTGTCGGGGCCGGTAGTTTCTGACATTCCAGTATGACGGACGGTTCTTTTTGTCCGGTAGGATAGAAGCGTATGCTGTATGTTTCTGCTTTCTCCAACTGTTCGTAAGGCTGGTCGGGAGAAAGGATACTGAATACAACAGGACTTCCCGAAATTTTTCCTATGGATCCTCCGGCGTTGGCTGTCATCATGGTCATATTGAAAGGATCAGAACCGATAGCAATCACCAGTCGGCCTGCACCCATCTGAATGGCATTGGCAGGAACCTGGTCGGGGGCTACTTCTTTATAACCCGGCATCGTGCTTGGAGAGGTAACGGGAATTGCAGGGGTAAGTTCTGCTGCTTTTTCTACTTTTCCAGTCTCTTGATTATCACCGATAACCACGACTTTCGGAGCGGTTACTACGGCAGGCTTTTTCGGAGTGGCTTCTGCTTTTGCTTCCATGGGTTTCTGACTCAGTGCCTTTGCAGCTTCTTCAAAGAGGTTGTCGGCAAAGTTGACTGTCTTTCTGCGCCATTTGGCTAGACCACGTACCATTTTCGTTTTCGCTTTGTTTAGAGCGTATTTATCGGTGATCCATTCTTCAGCCGCATATTTTTCTTTTTCACGATAGGTGTACCGGATTTTCTCTACCTCCATTGTACACTTTTGGGGCTGGCAGTTTACGGTGACTTGGTATGTCAGCCAGGTGCGGTCCAGAGAAAGGGCGGTAGAACTGAATACCAACCACTCTTCACCGGCTGCGGCGATGACTCCTTTTTCTTTATATACCACCCGGCTATTGTTTTTGTTCTGGGCCATGCGTCCGTCAAGCCACTTGAGCATCCGTTCATAGATTTCGTCTTGCGACATACCGGGGATACTGAATTCGCGGCTGAAAACTACCCGTCCGTCAACTTCGGGCACGGCGCCTGCAAGGTATCTGCTGTCATCATCATCTTTGTCATTGTCTGCCCAAAGTGTCACGGGCAGGCAAATCATAAATAACACGAGGAAAATTTGTGTCAGTTTGTTCATAATTGTATGTTTTATTTAGTTATATATCAAAGCTTTCGCCCCGGTGGGTGATGGTTATGAAACGGCATCCGCCGGCTTCGGCTATAGATCGGAAGGCATTGCCTCCTTCGTAGTCTTCGCTAAAGTGCATGGGTACAAATATAGTAGTTTTTATTCGTTCGATGAATTGTTGGGCTCCTTTCATGTAATCTTTTCCCATTCGGCGGTCTACGGGAAACATTACCAGGTCGATGGTCGGAACTGCTGCCTGAAGATATTTTATTTCTGCCAGGAAGTCTCCTTCTGCTTTGCGTATCTCTTGTTCGGTAGATTCTTCGCTCCAATGCCAGTTGTTCAGGTCACCGGCATGAAAAATGCTCTTGCCTTGCAGATGGATCAGAAAGGAGATGCCCACATCCGTAGAACCGAATGCCTGAATACGTAGCATATCATCTTCGTATTCCTCACCTTTATTAATATAGATCGCATCTTCTTTCTGTGCCCGATGGTGTTTCAGAATGTCTTTTGAGAAGATATAGATGATATCCGGACGTTGCTCTTTCCATGTCAGTACTTCCCGGTTGAAGTGGTCGGGATGGAAATGTGAGGCAAGCACATACAGTTTTCCGGGACGTTGGAGCAGACGGTCGTGCACGATTCCTTTATTCAGTTCCGTTTCTGAAGAGTCTTTGTAATAATCAATGATAAGGGTTACACCTTCTGCTTCGATGGCGAACCCGCTGTGGTATATATAATCCAGAATCATAGGCGGATGTATTTTATGGATGCAATATTACGTATTATTTGTTGGTTGCGCAAGTACAATAACCGGAAATATCAGGGAGCAAGCCTCTCTTTCTGCCAGCTTCCGTCCGGTTGAAGGGAATATAGAAAGCGATCGTGAAGCCGGTTTGCCCTACCTTGCCAGAACTCGATCCGATGGGGAGTGACGGCATATCCTCCCCAGTGTGCGGGGCGCTCTACTTCTCTGCCTACCCATCGGGCTGCTTCTGCAACGAAATTGCGAATCAGTTGCATCCGGCTTTTCAACGGACGGCTTTGAGGAGAGATGCGTGCTCCTATACGGCTTTTGTAGGGACGTTGGCGGAAATAGGTATCAGACTCTCCGGCAGGAACTTTTGAGGCAATGCCTTCAATGTGTACCTGCCTTTCCAGCGCGTGCCAAACGAAAGAGAGGGAAATATACGGATTCTTTGCCAGATGGGTACCTTTCCGGCTTTCGTAATTGGTATAAAAGATAAACTTTCCATCATGCAAATCCTTTAGCAGTACGGTACGGGTCGATGGTTGCCCTTCGGGAGATACGGTGCCTACCAGCATGGCAGTAGGTTCGTCTACCTGTGCATCGATAGCTTCGTGGAGCCATCGGTTGAAAAGAGAAAGCGGGTTGTCGGGAAGATCTCCTTCCTTCAGCCCGCCTTTGGTGTACTCCTGCCGGATGGCAGCGAGGTTGATAGCCTCACTCCCGATCCCGTTTCCGTGAAGAGGGGAGTCGGGATGTGTGGATATATGATCGGTTGACATAAGCGATTACTTTAAATTTACATCGGTACTTCTATCAGTAGTATTTTAGAGTCTTTCAGAGTTTCTATCTCAAAATTCTTGATTTCGGATATTCCCAATCCGTCGCGTCGAGTCAGGATCACATCATCTATCTTTACTTCTCCTTCGATCAGGAAAACGTAGACTCCCATATCCGTCCCATGCAGTGTATATTCAACTGTCTTTCCGGCTCCTATCTCACCCATCGAGAACCAGGTGTCCTGCAATAGTTTGGTAGGTGTACTTCCGTCAGGTGATAGTATGAAGGCCAGTTCGTCTTTTTTCAGTAATCCCCGGATGTCATAATCCTGATAGAGGGGATGAGTGTTCCGTTCTTTCGGTATGATCCATATTTGCAGAAATTCCACCGGTTCCGATTTGCTGCCGTTCATCTCGCTATGATAAATGCCTGTACCGGCACTCATCACCTGAATATCGCCTACAGTAATGGTACGACTGTTCTTTTTACTGTCGCCATGTGCCAGAAGACCCTTTAAAGGTATGGAGACGATTTCCATATTTTTATGGGGATGGGTCTGAAAACCTTCACCCGGGGCTACCCGGTCATCGTTCAGTACCCTCAGAGCACCGAAATGAACCCGTTCGGGATTGTAATATTCGTCAAAGCTGAAACTGTGATGGCTGTCGAGCCAGTCGTATACGGATCGTCCGCGGGTATCTGAGCGGTGAACTACTTTTTTCATGATGTATATCCTTTCTTTTATAAATAGATTTTATAAACCAAACAATCGGGGGATGTAAATAGTTTGAGATGTTCACTTTTTATAGGAATCAGAAGCTATAATAAGGAAATAGAAAAGAAATGGACAACTCTCTGAAAGTCGGCAAACAGAAAAGAGTTGAATACGTTCGGTAAATAAGAGATAGAAAAAATTTTGTTGTCAATATCATTATCTTATTTTTGTGCTTCTAAAATTAGCCAATAGATAAGAGATATGAGAAAGTTATTGTATGTTATTCTGTTACTACTTTTCCGTTTATTGATGTTTCCGGGGGCTGTTTGTGCCGAAATACTCTCTTTGCCGGACAGCTTGATAATGGATGATAACGTATATAAATATACTTTCTCCGATTTTGATAAGGCACAGCAGATTATGGAACAATTGAGAAAGCGGAAATCTCTTTCCATGTTCCGGATGGATGTGGTGGAAGGTGATTTATATTTCAATGTCGGCCAATATTATAAGGCGTTGAAGTTCTATAAGCGTGCTTTGGACAGTGACTCGGTGCGCAATAATGATAAGAATTATATGGAACAGGTGCATCGCATGATCTCTTGTTACGACTGTTTGCATAATGAAAATAAAAAATCGCTGTATGTCTATTTACTTTTAAAAAGGGCAGAGCAGTGCGGGGATAAAGCCATGCAGTCCGTTGCTTTGTTCAATATGGGTAAAATGCTGTATTATCAGGGTAATAAGGAGAAGGGATATGAATATCTGGAACAGGCGATTGAAATGATGTCAAAGACGGACTATCGGCATAAATACGATAATCTGCGTTATGATTACAACACTTTACTGATATTCCAGAAGTCGGACAGGCGTAATGAGGAGGCTCTCAGGACACTGGCTGCGTTGGAAAAGGTGGTGACCGAAGAGACCGGCAGTGAAACTCCGATGGAGGGGTTGAGTGCAAAGGAGAAAAAAGCAATGTATGCCCATTATGCTGTCGTTCTTTTTCGGTTGGGGCAGGCGGAAGAGGCCGAACGTTACTACCGGAAATTCCTGGCGGCAAGTGAGGAATATGACCGTGACGATTACCTGATTATGCCTTATTTGTTCGACAGGAAGATGTATGACCAAGTGATCCGGATGAATGCCGCCCGTGAGAAGATGTATATCATGCGGGGGGATACGGTGAACTATTACATGACTACGATAAAGAGATCTCTTGGATGGGCTTATCGTGATAAGGGCGATTACCGTACTGCTGCAAGATATTTTGAGCAGTTGGCTGTGTTGCGCGACAGCATTAAGAATCGTGAACAAAAAAGTGCGGCATTGGAATTGGCAGCTGTTTATGAAACGAACGAAAAGGATTTGTTCATCCAGCAGCAGGCGGCTGATATGCAAAAGAGGAATCTCTTATTGGTATTTACCCTCTGTATCGTTTTTCTGTTAGGTGTGCTTTTGTGGCGGACGATACGGCATAACCGGATTATACGTCGCAAAAATAAGGCGATGGTAGGCACTATCGAAGATTTGCTGATACATAAAGAAGAATTGTATCGGAAAAAGGAGGAGAATCTTATTCTGAAAGAGCAATTGGAGAGGGAGCAGAATTTAAGGATGTCCGCAGGTGGGGGATCGCTATCAACCGATAAGGACGGGAAAGCGGAAACAACTGTTGTTCCGGAACCTCAAGTCGGAGATGGAAATGACATACACGATAGGATATTGTTCGACAAGTTGGAACATGAGATCATTAGCCGTCAGCTCTATCTTCAGCCGGATTTTTCGAGGGAGGAACTGATCAAGACGATCTATATTCCCAAAAATAAATTTGCTCCTCTTTTCAAGCAGTATGCGGGAATGAGCTTTTCGAAGTATATTAATAATCTTCGTTTGGAGTATGCGGCTAAGATGTTAAAGAACTACCCCGATTATACAGTAGATACGATAGCCCAGGAGTGTGGCATGTCGACTCAATCTTTTTATCGCCTCTTTTCGGGAAAGTTTGGAGTGACTCCGACAGATTTTCAGGTGGGGGTACAACATATTAATAATAAGAATATTACTGAGGACAAGTGAAAAAATGAGAGACTCAAAGTGAAAAAATGAGAGAATAACCTACTCGAAATGTTTTGATTTGAAAATCCTTCCTTCTACCTTTGAACCACATCAACGAAACTGGTTTAGGTGATGTACAGTACCCAATCTGCCGGGAGGTCTCTCTCGGCAGATTATTCTCGATAAGGCTGATCGGCATATCAGACCATTAGAAAACCTTTCTTAATGAATTAATCTTTCAAAAAACACGTATTGTTATGATTGAAAAAGTATTCAAAGTGGGTGATACAATCACCATCAAACGTACCTCACAAGCAGGTACTGGTTATCGTTACGCTTTAGTACGCCTGACCGGCGGAGTTGCCCTTGTAGAGGAATTGTCAGAAGATGCCGATACTCCGGGAGGAACGTCTGTACAGTCTTTTATCTTCCGGTTTTTACAGCCGGGGCAGGTAGAGATTCAGTTTGCCTATTACCGTGACTCTGAGGAAGTGCTTTACGAAGATATATTCTCTTATGAGGTGGTTACTTCGGAGAAAGCGAATCCGATAATAGGGGGCTGGGGAGAATTCAAACCGTTGACGGATCAGGAGAAAGAGATATTCCGTACTTGCATGACATTGAAGGGTGTGGACTATACTCCTCTTCTGGTTGCCAAGCAATTGGCAAGCGGATATAACTACCGCTTCATCTGTATGACTGAATTACTAATCCGCGAACCCAAGTATGGTTTTGCCAAAGTCACTATTTATGCTCCGCTGAGAGGAGAACCCATATTAGAGAGTATTATAGAGTGTTGACTCTAAACAGAGGAACCGAAAATTCATAATAGAGTAGGAACTTGATTTAAAAAGAAATAGTTATGAGTCAATTATATTTTTCGTCTAAGAAAAGGAATGATTGATGAACAGCCATCCCGGACATTATACGTTAAAGTCCGGGCAAACCTAATAAGGTCTGCCGCTTCTTTCGCAGGAAGCGGTGGCACTATTGCAACCGAAGCTTCTTTTTGATGCCTTTAGGCATTGCTCAACTTGACTTCGTTCACCAAAGGCTTCTGATTTTTGAAATCCCGTATATTCTCCAGAGTCGTTGCTGCGATGTTGGCCAGCGCTTCACGGGTAAAGAAAGCCTGATGGGAGGTTACGATTACATTATTGAACGACAGCAAGCGTGCCAGTACATCGTCGTCGATGATACGGTCCGATTTGTCTTCATAGAAGTACTCGCTCTCCTCTTCATACACATCCAGTCCGGCCGAACCGATCTTTTTATTTTTCAGTCCCTCGATCAGTGCATTGGTGTGGATCAGTTGTCCACGGCCGGTGTTGATGATCATCACGCCGTCTTTCATCTTACTGATGGAGTAGTCGTTGATCAGATACTTGGTCTGCTCCGTGAGGGGGCAGTGTAGTGAGATGATGTCCGAACTGTGATACAACTCGTCGAGTGTGGTGTATACTATTTGATTCTCTCTGGCAAAGTTGTAATCCGGATAAAGGTCATACGCCAGTATGTTCATGCCGAACCCTTTTAATATATGTATCAGTATTTTGGCTATCTTTCCCGTACCGATGATACCGGCTGTCTTTCCATGCATATCGAAGCCTAACAGTCCGTGCAGTGAAAAGTTTCCATCCCGGGTGCGCCATGATGCCCGTGGAATTTTCCGGTTGAGCGAGAGCATCAGTGCCACTGTATATTCGGCTACTGCGTATGGAGAATAGGCAGGAACACGAACGACGGTTACACCGTTTTCGGCTGCAGCTTTCAAGTCTACATTATTATAACCAGCACAACGAAGGGCGAGTAGCTTTACTCCGTTGGCAGCCATTGTTCTGATTACTTCGGCATCTGCGGTATCGTTGACAAAGATGCAGACGGCATCCACTCCCTGAGTCAGCAATACGTTGTGTCGGTTCAGATGACCTTTGAAAAATCGGAGTTCGAATCCGAATTCCTTGTTTTTCTCGTTGAAGGAAGTTTCATCATAAGGTTTGGTACCAAAAAATGCGATTGTATATGCCATAATTTTCTTATTTACATTCTATAATAATAGAACGTTTATGGGGGGAGTAATGTTTGTGTCCGGGGGTGGCATTTCTTTCTCCGGATTCTTATTCGTTTCAGTAGAAACAGTTTGTGTTTTCAATTAATTTGTTTGTGAAATGGAAATTAGGTGCACAAAAATATTCGTCATGTGCAATATTATTGTACCTTTGCGCCCGAAATAACTTAAAAAAGATTTAGATGAGAAAATTATTCTTGATTAGCATCGGGTTGCTAATCGTTTCAACTTCAACTTTTGCGGGAGGTCTCCTGACGAATACCAATCAGCACGTATTGTTTTTGAGAATGTTGGCTCGTGATGCTTCTACACAAATTGACGCAGTATATTCCAATCCGGCGGGTGTGGCTTTCATGGAAAACGGCTTCCACTTGTCACTCAACGGACAGAGTGCGTTCCAGACAAGAACTATCACTTCTACTTTCGCTCCGTTTGCAGGGTTTGGAGGAAACGCTACCAAAGTATATAAAGGAGAAGCTTCGGCTCCGTTCATTCCCAGTGTATTTGCAGTATATAAGAAGGATAAGTGGGCATTTTCGGGGAATTTTGCGGTAACCGGTGGTGGCGGTAAGGCTACTTTTAATGAAGGGCTGGGTTCATTTGAGTCATTGGTATCTGTAGTACCCGGCATGTTGGTAGCTGCGGGCAATGAAATGGTGGATAAAGGTGTTCTGCCGATTAACATTTTTAATGGAACCAATAAATACTCTGTTGACAGCTACATGCGTGGTAAGCAAATGATTTTTGGCCTTCAGCTGGGTGCCACATATAGAATCACAGATTACTTGTCTGCATTTGCCGGTGTGCGTATGAACTACGTAAGCAATGGTTACGAAGGACACATTCGTAACATTGAGGCTAACATCGGTGGTGGAGAAATGGTAAACGTGAATAAGTATTTCAGTGATTATGCCAAGCAGGCCAGAACAGCCGCAGATGCTTATCTGGCTGCAAATGATCTGGCTAATTATGCAAAATATGATGCCATTGCAAAAGAAGCAACCAAGGTTGCCGGACTGACGGCCGATAAAGAACTGGATTGTGACCAAACCGGTTGGGGAGTAACTCCTATTCTGGGTCTGGACTTTAAGATGAATAAATGGAACATCGGTGTGAAATACGAGTTTAACACCAAATTGAATGTAGAGAACAAGACCCGTATAGATAATACAGGACTGTTTGCGAATGGGGTAAATACTCCGCATGACATTCCGGCTCTGCTGACAGTAGGTGTTTCTTATGAAATTCTTCCTGTACTTCGTGCTTCAGTTGGCTATCATCATTTCTTCGATACCAATGCACGTATGGCCGATGCTAAAGATCCTGTGACCGGTCAGACTATGGGCAAACAGCATTTCATCAAACAGGGTACCAACGAGTATCTGGGAGGTATCGAATGGGATGTGTGTAAATGGGCTCAGGTAAGTGCCGGTATGCAACGTACCAAATATGGTGTGGGTGATAATTATCAGAGTGATATGAGTTTTGCAGTCAGCTCTTATTCATACGGTTTCGGTGCCGGATTCGATATTGCGAAGAACCTGAAATTGAATGTCGCTTATTTTTGGACCGATTACGATAAATATACAAAAGAGACTCCTAACTATGGGGGTACCGGAATCGCCGGAAAAGATGTCTTCACCCGTACCAACAAAGTGTTCGGTATCGGTCTCGACTATAAGTTCTGATGCAACCCTTATAGGCTAATCTTTATTTATATAAACCTCAAAAAGGGATCGGATAGACTAAATTATCCGGTCCCTTTTTTTGATATACTGCTTAATTGAATTTATCTTTGTTTTTCTAATCCCACAAGATATGAAAAACACATTTATTCTTTTCCTCGTTGCTCTGAGCTTTGTTTGCAGCTCTTGTAATCGGACTCCCTCTGTGGAAGAGCCCGATGTTCTGAAAGTAGAGTTGAAGGAAACTCCTGTTTCTGTTTCCGATTTCTTTTCTAAAGTTGAAGTGATTCCGTTGGAAACTTCGGACAGTTGTCTGCTGGCCAGAATCTTGAGAGTACGGGTTTCCGAGGATACTACTTATATATTGACTCAGGATTATCCCACTTTCAGGCATATCACGTTGATGGCTTTTGACAAGAAGGGGAACTACCTTCGTTCTATCGGGCGAGTAGGACAGGGTCCCGGTGAATATTCACAGGTTTATGATGCCGTTATCAGTGAGCAGCGGAACCGGGTATATATGTTATCTCCTTTCGGATCGATGTATACCTATCGTTTGGATGGTTCGTTTATAGACAGAAAGATATTGCCGCAGAAAATGAACTTCCAGGAGATTGGACTGACTCCGGATGGCGATCTGCTGACGTGGTCGGTGCAGAACAAGGATGACGGGGCTTGTATCATGCGGTTGGATGCCGATTCGGCGAAGTTGATCAATGAGTTCTGGTCCGATGATTTCTGGTTGAACTGGGCTTGTAGGGATATGTTCTATTCCTATCAGGGCAAAGCTTACTTTGCTCCCGCTTTTTATGAAGAGGTCTACGAACTTACGAGCGATAGCTTCCGTGTAGCCTATCGCTGGGATATGGGAGAACAGAATATAAATATAGCACAATATCATTTCAATTCGAATCCGGACACACGCAGGGAGGAGGACAGGCGGCTGAACGAATATCGTGAAACCGGTAAAATAGCCTTTAATTTCACCAATCAGTACCAAAACGGAAAGTACTATTATGCTCAATTGCTCAGCTTGGCATCCAAGCCCAAATGGAAATACACAAATCTTTTTTATCGTAAAAAGGATGGAGCTGTCTTCTATTTTGAGAAGACACGAGAGGGTATCCGAATCGATCCGGAAGTGTTAACCGAGGATTTTATGCTTTGCATCGTTCCGACAGAAGAACTGGAGAATTATAAAAGTATCCTTCCCGAGGAAGAATATCGGGTGCTGAGTAAAAGGGTAGAAGATGATAATCCCTGTGTGGTGAAATTTTATTTTTAGCCCCATCTCCGTAGGGTAACAACAGAGACGGGGCAGGGTTCGTCCTTAGACTTTTTTTACGTTAGAGTTCGGAGAGATTTATAAAAAGTTAGAACGAATATTGTACCAATGCATTCATACGGTTGGCATGGCGGGTATTGCTGCTGAAGTCTGTGCGCCAGCCCCTTAGATATTCGGCACCTACCTGCAAGTTGCTGGTTACATTCCAGAACAGGTTGGCTACCAGGTATTGGCCTTTCCGGTACATATCGGGCTCGTCGCTCGGATAGGTATGTTCCGAATAAAGACGTGACAGACTGTAAGTGCCCGATACAAAGACGTTTTTGCTGATGTTATATTGCAGCCCGGCGAACCATCCCAACATGGGGAGCGTCTGCATACGCCCTTCTTTCTCCGGATTGGGAACGATATCCACATTCAGGTTACTCAAATCATTCAGATATTGTCCGATTCCTTTTCCGTAATTCACCTGTCCGTATACCTGCCATTTCGGAGTTACGTTGAAGGAAGTCGAAGCCTGAAGGCCGTATCCGGCTTTTGAATGTGCCTTGTTGTCCACAGAACTCGAGTAAGTCATGCTGCGTACGATAGCAGCCAGTTTCAAGTGGCTGTTGGCATTCCAGTTATACTGTGCTGAAGCGGTAAAGTCCGGCATACGCTGGGTGTTGATGGTAAGATACTGGTTCGTGGTACCGTCTACCGAAGGCATTTCGACACCGACGCCGAATTTCCAATTTTTCAGTTTGTCACACATGTAGCTCAATTGGGTGGTACGATAGAAAGCTGAGCCGTTAGGGCCGGCGAAGTCGATGGTGGGCGGTAGGGCGGCCAGGTCCATAAAGTTACCATAACTGTATCCCAGGGTAAAGCCGAGGAAGGTGGCATAAGCATTTTGCAGTTCGAAGGTTTTTCCGTCTCCACGGAAGTTTGCAGCGGTGTAAACAACGAAATCCCCTAAACGTTTGGTATGTCCCACCAGCTTCAGGAAGAGGGTGGAAGTGCTGATATCCATCTGGAACTGGTTGCGGGCACGGTCGGCAGAACCTTTGTTGGGGATCAGTGCCGGATAGAAATCCACATCCTTCACAATACCTCCGAAGTCATATTCGGCAGTTGCCCGGACATATCCACCAATACCCAGTGCGAATTTTCCTTGTCGGTCGGTCAGTACAAAGCGTGGAGCCTTCGGTTCGTGGAAACGCGGGAGGCGTGTTTCGTTCATTATCCGGATAATCTCGTCTCCGGCTTTGTTTGTCGATACAAACATCACGGAGTTCGGTTCTTCATCTTCGATGATTACTTTTTTCTGGGCATGTGCCGCTACAGGCAAGAGTCCCAGTCCGAGTAGCATAGCTACAGATCTAAAAAATGTTTTCATTATAAGTTAAGTTTTAGGTGAATTGCCCTATTGAACAACTTAAATGGGAAATGGTTGAGGGGGCGAGGGAAAAATCGCCAAATTATGCGGAAGAATTGCTATAGCATAGACCGTTTAAAATGCGAATCTTTGCATATTCGATAATTAGAAAGGAAAAAGAGCAATGGAAAAGATGAATATTACCCATAAGATAGTGGCTATGCAGCCCGAACTGGAGCATTTTGCGTATAAATTGACTGCCGACAGGGAGTCGGCCAATGATCTGGTACAGGATTGTCTGTTGAAGGCATTGGACAACAAAGAGAAATTTGTGCATACCCAGAATTTCAAGGGATGGATGTACACCATCATGCGCAATATCTTTATCAATAATTACCGTAAGTCATTGCGCGAAGTAGACATGACCGACTCTACTTATAATCTCTATGCGCAAACCATGACGGAAGGCGAGGAGGGGAACCGGTTTGAGACGATCTACGACCTGAAGGAGCTCTACAAAGTGATCAATGCCGTTCCCGAAGACCTGAAGAAGCCTTTTATGATGTTCGTGGCCGGGTTCAAGTATCGTGAGATAGCCGAGAAGATGGATTTACCGGTAGGGACTATCAAGAGCCGTCTGTTCCTAATCCGTAAAAGATTGCAGCAGGATTTGAAAGATTTCTCGTAAAGGATAACGGTTTAGGCACGTTAAGTGATCATTGTATGATGTCCTATTCTGACGGGGCATTACATTATATGTTATTCCGATAACAATATATGTAATGCCCCGTTACATATATTGTTATTTTGTCGATTAAAAAAGAATTGTTACCTTTGCCGCCCGAAAACGTATGATGCCGTGAATAACGGTCGTGTATTCTAGAACACCACGTAAAAAACAGGAATTATGAAAGAAAAAGTATCCGTACCCTTCATGTTGCTCGGCATTCTGTTCAATGTTTGCCTGATTGCAGCCAATCTTCTTGAAACCAAAGTTATTCAGGTAGGCAGTATCACTGTTACTGCCGGATTATTGGTATTTCCCATCTCTTACATTATCAACGACTGTATAGCCGAAGTATGGGGGTTCAAAAAAGCCCGTTTGATTATCTGGAGTGGCTTTGCCATGAACTTCTTTGTAGTAGCCCTCGGACTGATCGCCGTGGCATTGCCGGCGGCCCCTTTCTGGGAAGGCGAACAGCATTTTGATTTTGTATTCGGCATGGCCCCCCGTATCGTAGTAGCCAGTCTGCTGGCTTTTCTGGTCGGTTCGTTCCTCAATGCCTACGTCATGAGTAAAATGAAAGTGGCCAGTGGCGGACGTAACTTTTCCGCCCGTGCCATTTGGTCGACGGTGGTGGGAGAAACTGCCGACTCACTGATTTTCTTCCCCATAGCATTCGGAGGGCTGATTGCCTGGCCGGAACTGCTGGTGATGATGGGTACTCAAATCGTACTGAAGTCTCTCTACGAAGTGATTATTCTTCCGATTACCATCCGTGTCGTGAAAGCCGTTAAGCGAATTGACGGAAGCGATGTCTACGATACGGACATCTCCTACAATGTACTGAAGGTAAAGGATATCTGATAGGAGAATTTAAAACAACATTTTCAAGAATATAAATGATGAAAAATGATTCAGCAGTAGTCCTGTTCAGTGGTGGACAGGATTCGACAACGTGTCTCTTCTGGGCGAAGAAACACTTTAAGAAAGTATATGCGCTCAGTTTCCTGTACGGGCAGAAGCATGCACACGAAGTGGAGTTGGCCCGGGGAATAGCCGAAAGGGCAGGAGTGGAATTTCATGTAATGGATACCTCTTTTATCGGAAGCCTTGGCAGCAATTCATTGACAGATACCAGTATCTCGATGGACGAAGACAAGCCCAAAGATTCATTTCCGAATACTTTTGTGCCGGGACGCAACCTGTTTTTCCTGAGCATTGCCGCTGTCTTTGCCCGTGAGCAGGGAGCTTTCCATCTGGTTACGGGAGTTTCACAGACCGATTATAGCGGTTATCCCGATTGCCGGGATTCGTTCATCAAGTCGCTGAATGTCACCTTGAACCTGGCGATGGATGAACAGTTCGTCATTCACACTCCGTTGATGTGGATCGATAAAGCCGAAACCTGGGCGCTGGCGGACGAACTCGGTGTGTTCGATCTTGTGCGGAACGAGACACTGACCTGTTACAACGGGATTCCCGCCGACGGATGCGGACATTGTCCGGCATGTAAGTTACGCAAGCAGGGACTGGAAGAGTATTTAAGTAAAAGAAACCGTTAATTATTAATAGATTATGACCGAATTGAAAGAGCAGCTTTCTTTGTTGGGAAGAAAGACCGAATATAAGCAGGATTATGCTCCCGAGGTATTGGAAGCCTTCGATAACAAACATCCTGAGAATGATTACTGGGTACGTTTCAACTGTCCGGAATTTACCAGCCTATGCCCCATAACCGGACAGCCGGATTTTGCGGAAATACGTATCAGCTACCTGCCCGATGTGAAGATGGTGGAGAGTAAGAGCCTCAAACTTTATCTGTTCAGTTTCCGCAATCACGGTGCCTTTCACGAAGACTGCGTAAACATAATCATGAAAGATCTGATCCGCCTGATGGATCCTAAATACATTGAAGTGACCGGCATCTTCACCCCTCGTGGCGGCATTTCGATTTATCCGTATGCCAATTACGGTCGTCCGGGGACGAAATACGAAGAGATGGCAACCCACCGGTTGATGAATCATGAATAGGGGATGACCCTATTCATGGTGATAGGGTCCGCCGTTCAGTATGGTCATGGCCCTGTATATCTGTTCTACAAAGATCAGGCGGATCATCTGGTGCGAAAAAGTCATTTTCGACATGGATATCTTTTCGTGTGCCGCGTCATATACCTTTTGTGAAAAGCCATAAGGTCCTCCTATAATAAATACCAGGCGTTTGTTGACGTTTACCAACTTTTTCTCCATCCAGCGGGCAAACTCCACCGACCGCATCTCTTTTCCGTGTTCGTCCAGCAACACAACCACGTCTCCCGGCTGAAGGGCTTTGGCTATCAGTTCGCCTTCCTTCTCTTTCTGTTGCTCGGGTGTCAGGCTTTTCGTATTTTTCAATTCTGGAATTACCTCCATATCGAAAGAAATGAAGTGTTTGGTACGCTCTATGTAATCGTTGATTGCAGTGATATAATGCTGCTCTACAGTCCGTCCTACGACGATAAGGGTTGTTTTCATTCAAGTGCAAACTCTTGTTTATTGCACAAAAATAAGAAAAAAATATTGTTTTTAGCATTAAATACTTACCTTTGCGTATCGATAATACTTGTGATTATGAAAAAACGGGTACTTTTATGGATGGCCGGACTCGTATTCGCTGTAACTTCGCTCTTCGCACAGGACATACCGGTGGGCGTGGTCGTTGCGTTTAAGAAAGGAAACTCCCAAGAGCTGAACAGGTATTTGGGAGAGAAAGTGAATCTGGTGATTCAGAATCGCTCGGAGAGTGTAGACAGGCAGGCAGCTGAAGGAACACTTGCCGCTTTTTTCAGTAGCAATAAGGTTAGTGGTTTTAATGTAAACCATGAAGGTAAGCGGGATGAATCGAGTTTTATTATCGGTACCCTGACCACTGCCAACGGCAATTTCCGGATAAACTGCTTCTTCCGCAGAGTACAGAACAAATATTTAATAAATCAAATAAGAATAGATAAAACCAATGAATGAGTTAATAGACAGACTGATCGATCTGGCCTTTGCCGAAGACATAGGTGATGGCGACCACACAACACTTTCCTGTATTCCCGCCACTGCAATGGGAAAATCGAAACTTTTAATCAAAGAAGCAGGCGTGTTGGCCGGCATCGAAATTGCCAAAGAAATATTCCACCGTTTCGACCCGACGATGAAAGTCGAGGTATTTATTAACGATGGTGCCGAAGTGAAACCGGGTGATGTGGCAATGATTGTGGAAGGTAAGATTCAGTCTCTGCTCCAGACAGAACGTCTGATGCTGAACGTGATGCAGCGCATGAGCGGTATTGCCACTATGACACGCAAATACGTGAAGCAGTTGGAAGGCACGAAAACACGTGTGCTGGATACCCGCAAGACTACTCCCGGACTCCGTATGCTTGAAAAAGCGGCGGTAAAGATTGGCGGCGGCGTGAATCACCGTATCGGACTTTTCGATATGATTCTCTTGAAAGACAATCATGTGGACTTTGCCGGTGGCATTGACAAAGCTATCAACCGTGCCAAAGAGTATTGCAAGGAGAAAGGAAAAGATCTCAAGATCGAAATCGAGGTGCGCAACTTCGATGAACTCCGGCAAGTATTGAGCATCGGCGGAGTAGACCGCATCATGCTCGATAACTTTACTCCCGAAAATACAAAGAAGGCTGTTGAGATGATCGGCGGAAAGTATGAAACCGAATCGTCGGGCGGCATCACGTTCGATACGCTTCGCGACTATGCCGAGTGTGGTGTAGACTTTATTTCAGTTGGTGCCCTTACCCATTCGGTGAAAGGACTCGATATGAGTTTCAAGGCATGCTGATTTCCAAACGATGAATGATCTTTAACAAGTAATGATGAACGGTGGACAATTTGTGCGTTGAGGCTGCAAGTTGTTCATCGTTTATTCTTTGAAAAAAACACTTCATCGCAGATCACATTCATCGTTCACGGTCGATCGTTTGAGGACCTTGATCGTTAAAACGATTATTTTAACTTCTTTTTTCATTTTCGTTTGCAGCATTCGCTGCATCCTTGCGTCTAATAGACAAACGACGCAGACATACGTTCGATTTTAAAAAGGCAATTGACATTGGAAAACGAGATAGAACTGATAAAGGGCTGTCGGGCAGGAAAGGATTCGGCTCGGAAGGAACTTTATACCCTATACTCGAGGCAAATGCTGGCGGTATGTTTCCGCTATACGGGCGATATGGAAGCGGCGCACGATGTACTGCATGACGGTTTCATCAAAATATTCACCAACTTTTCGTTTCGTGGCGAGGCTTCTCTCGGAACGTGGGTGACCCGGGTGATGGTGACTCAGGCACTGGATTACCTGCGAAGGCAAAAGCGGGTTAGTCAGTTGGAGGTACACGAGGAACAGCTACCTGACATCCCCGACCTTCCGGAAGGAGGGGAGGCAGGGCGAATTTCCGAAGAACAGTTGATGAAGTTCGTCGCAGATCTGCCCGATGGGTGCCGGACGGTTTTCAACCTTTATGTGTTTGAAGAGAAGTCGCACAAAGAGATAGCCGATATGCTGGGTATCAAAGAGCATTCATCCACTTCGCAGTTGCACCGGGCCAAGTTTTTATTAGCAAAAAGGATTAAAGAATATAGAAACCATGAAGAAAGAAAATGATGAAATAACCGATCTGTTCCGTTCCCGTCTGGGAAATGCCGAAATGACCGTGCGGGACGGTTTCTGGGAAGAACTGAATTCTGAGATGATGGTGCGCAGCCATCACCGGAAAGTAGTTTTCTTTCGTGTAGCGGCAGCAGCTTCCGTACTGCTGGTATTGGCTGCTTCGTCGGCTGCTTTCTGGTTCTTCTCTCCGAAAGCGGAGATAGAAGAAGCTTTTACCCAAGTGGCGGTTGTCAGCGGAAATACAACACATCTGGATGGAGACGTGGTGAAACAGGATTTTACCCCTATGCGCTCCGAACCGGTTTTGGGTAAACCGGCTCCCAAGCGTTCCGGTGTTTTGGCACAATCATCGGGAGAGGAAGATGATTCGGTATCGGTTACAGTCTCCATGTCATTCAGTTTCTCTTCTACGACTACACGCAGGAGACAAAATAATCATCCGGACAAAAGTTATTGGCAAGCTGGTGGAGAAGGTGGGGCTTTGGCAAGTTCTGCTGATGGACCCCGGCCGGACGATCACACAGTTGTGGCGGACAAATCGAGGACATGGGCTGTGAAAGCTGCTGTGGGTACCGCTTTGCCTGCCGCTAACGGTAAGTACAAGATGCCCGTAACTGCCGGACTGACGGTAGAGAAAAAAATAAATAAACATTTAGCTGTCGAAACCGGTTTATTGTATTCAAACCTGCGTGCCGAACAGAATCTGCATTATCTGGGAATTCCCGTAAAACTGAATGTGACGCTGGCGGAAACTCCCAAATTTGATCTATATGCTTCGGTAGGCGGAGTTGCAGATAAGTGCATAGCGGGAGCGCCGGATAACAGTTTTAAGAATGAACCTGTGCAGCTGGCTCTGACTGCGGGCGTAGGAATGAATTATAAGATTAATGATAAACTGGCTTTATTTGCCGAACCGGGAGTAACGCACCATTTCAAGACAGACTCCAAACTGGAAACAGTACGTTCGGCGAGGCCTACGAATTTTAACCTGATTTGCGGTCTGCGTATGACCTATTAACCATTTAGTACGGATGTTATGAAAAAAACATTTTTAATGCTGCTCACACTTGTTCTGTCATTGCTTACTTGCGTAAGTTGCAGCGAAGAGACATTAGATTACAACAACCCCGATGTAGACCTTTTCGTAAGGCAACTCAAAGCGGGAAATTATAATACCAAGAGTCCGAAGGGCTTTGTAGAAGTACCTAAATTTACGGAGAAGGATATTCCGACATTGCTTAATTATGCCGAAGATCTGACTTTGATCACTTCTTTTCCGCTTCCGCCGGTGTCTGCTTATTATAGTGGCAAGGTCCGCTTGGGTGAATGTATGTTGTGGGTTGTGGAAACCATCCGGTTAGGTCATTATGCTTCGTTTGGCTGCAAAATGGTGAGAGCCAATGCCGAGAACTATGAAGGTATCTATTTCCTGACTGATGAAGAGTTGCTCGATGCTGCTGCCCGATACCGTCGCTGGTGGGAAAACAGACAGTATCCTCGTACGGCATGGACCATCGACGCATGCTTTGACGAGCCCCTTTGCGGAAGCGGATACCGTTGGTGGTAAAAAATTAAATCAGATGAAACGTATTGTCTTTCTGATGCTGTCTTTAGGGATGGCAGTGACCCTTCATGCCCAATGGACCGCGAAAGATTCGGTGAATCTGCAGCGCATCCTGAATGGCAAAGAGGATATTAAGCTGAATATGGATGCTGTGAAACAGATTGATTTCAACAGTTCGCCGACTGTTCCTAAAATGTCGAAGGAACGGCCCGGTCTGAGATTGGATGAAACGCTTCCGCAGGTACTTGAAAAGAAGAAGGTGGTGCTGACCCTCCGTCCCTATACGGCCAATACCAAATATAATTGGGATCCTATTTATCAAAAGAAGATTCGGGTAGATGCCGATACATGGAGGGGAGATCCGTTTGTCGAGTTGTATCAGACGGTTCCTTCCAACTGGGCTAAGAATGTATATGATAAAGGTATACGCAGTTCATACGAAGAAATACGTTCCAGTGGATTGAGGCATAATCTGTTTGGCGAACGTGCCAATGGAATGATGGTTCCTACGCAGAGCATGGTACATACCTCTGCCATGAAACTTGGAAAAAGCGGTGTGACCGTGAATGGAGGTACGATTGGCGGACTTGATTTAATGACCATTTTTACAAAGGACTTCTGGGACAAGAAGGGACGCAACCGGAGATCGCGCACGTTGGAGGTGCTGAAGGCTTATGGCGATTCAACAACAGTGCTGCTTCCTGAACCGATTGTGCACTGAAATTGTTAAAAGATAAACAAAGGCATCCTTGTTCCTTTTTCAAAAAACGATATAACTATGAACAGAATTTCTTCTCTTTTCGGTATTCAGTATCCCATTATTCAGGGAGGTATGGTGTGGTGTAGCGGCTGGAAACTTGCTTCGGCTGTCAGTAATGCCGGTGGTCTGGGACTGATAGGCTCCGGTTCGATGTATCCCGACGTTTTGCGTGAACATATTCGTAAATGCCGGGCGGCTACCGACAAACCTTTCGGGGTAAATATTCCGTTGATGTACCCACAGATAGAGGAAATCATGAACATCGTGGTGGAGGAAGGCGTCAAAATCGTATTTACCTCCGCCGGAAATCCGAAAACGTGGACCGGATGGTTGAAAGAGCGCGGCATCACAGTGGCACATGTCGTTTCTTCCTCCAAATTTGCCATGAAATGTGAAGAGGCGGGAGTCGATGCCATAGTGGCTGAAGGATTTGAAGCCGGCGGACATAACGGGCGGGAAGAGACTACAACTCTTTGCCTGATTCCGGCAGTGCGTGAAGCCACCACTTTACCTTTGATTGCAGCCGGAGGCATTGGTACGGGAGAGGCGATTTTTGCCCTGATGGCGTTGGGAGCCGAAGGAGTTCAGATGGGCACCCGTTTTGCTTTGACGGATGAAAGTTCGGCAAGCGACATTTTTAAAGAGTATTGCTTGCGGCTGAACGAAGGCGATACCAAATTATTGCTCAAAAAACTCGCACCGACCCGGCTTGTGACCAATTCGTTTCGTGATAGGGTAGAGGCCGCTGAAGGACGGGGGGCTTCTGCCGAGGAGCTTCGTGAACTGTTGGGTAGAGGTCGTGCCAAGAAAGGAATCTTTGAAGGAGACCTGGAGGAAGGAGAACTCGAGATAGGACAGGTTGCTGCCCTGTTCCGCCGTAGACAAAGTGTGGACGAAGTGATGAAAGAACTTTTAGAAGGATACCGGAGGGCTTCGGACAAGATACGTTCTGCCGGGTTATAAACAGTGCCGGGAGAAGCACTGCGGATTTCACCACGGGGTAATCACAGGGTAGAATAATGATGCTTAACCCTCTGTTACTCCGTGGTGAAACTCGTTTATTCTAAGTTCAATTGCTCGTATTTCAGGCCGAATACATCGGCTATCGCTCGATATACCACTTTCCCTTCTACCACATTCAGACCTAAAGCCAGCGCCGGATCTTCCTTGCATGCCTTTCTCCATCCTTTGTTTGCCAATGCTATGACATAGGGCAGAGTGGCGTTGGTCAATGCCAATGTAGAGGTGTAAGGCACTGCCCCCGGAATATTGGCTACAGCATAATGTACGATTCCATCGACTACATACGTCGGTTCACTGTGGGTTGTGGGATGCGAAGTCTCGAAACATCCTCCCTGGTCGATGGCTACATCTACCAATACCGTACCCGGTTGCATCATTTTCAGCATATCACGGGTGATCAGGTGCGGAGCCTTGTCTCCCGGAATCAGTACCGAACCTACTACAAGATCCACGTCCGGCAACTCTTTTTTCAGCCTCACTTCCGAGGCGTATAGTGTTTTTACATTTTTCGGTAACGTCTCGCTCAGGTAGCGAAGACGGCTCAGGTTGATGTCTGCAATTGTGACATCGGCTCCCAATCCGGCTGCCATCTGGGCCGCATTACTACCTACGATCCCTCCACCCAGGATTAACACTTTTGCCGGCTTTACCCCCGGTACACCACCCGGCAAAATGCCTTTTCCACCTTGTGGCTTTTCCAGAAAACGGGCACCTTCCTGTATGGCCATGCGTCCTGCTACTTCACTCATAGGTATCAGCAGCGGGAGAGAATGGTCGGCTTTTTCCACTGTTTCGTAAGCCAGGCAGACCGAGCCGTTCTCTATCATGGCAAGAGTCAACTCTCTATCGGAAGCGAAATGGAAATAAGTGAACAACAACTGTTCTTTGCGGATCAGTCTGTACTCCGGTGCGATAGGTTCTTTTACTTTTACTATCATCTGGGCCATAGCGTATGTCTCTTCCATAGTGGGCAGTATTTGTGCTCCTACGGCTGTATATGCCTCGTCCTGAAAACCACTGTTCTCTCCTGCGGTGTGCTGTATGTATATAGTATGCCCGCGTTTCACTAACTCGGCGACTCCCGAGGGCGTCATGCCCACACGGTTCTCGTTGTTCTTAATCTCCTTAGGTACTCCGATAATCATAACGTTACTCTATTAAGGGTTAAACATGGCACAATGTAGGAAAATTCTGCTTACGTTGTTATCCATGTAGGGATGTTTTACAGCAGAATGATAGTAGGGTGGCGGATAGGAATAAAATCCACCCTTCTGTTTTCTAATATGGCAGGAATGATGTATTTTTGCAAAGATTCCATTTTTAAGCAAACTACATGAAACAGTATATAGTTGCCTTGATGCTTGCCTGCAGCATTCAGGGACATTCACAAGATGTGAAGCAGGCTACTTTTGTTCCTCCATTTGACTTTACACTGACTCTGAGCGGCAACTTCGGAGAAATCCGGGCTAACCATTTTCATGGAGGGCTCGATTTCAAGACTCAGGGTGTCATTGGCAAACCGGTACGTGCGCTCGCCGACGGATATATTTCCCGTATTCGCGTCACCAATGGGTCGGGACATGTACTCGATGTGGTGTATAACAACGGTTATACGACAATCAACCGGCACTTGAGCGGTTTCATGCCCGATATTGCCCGGAGAGTGGAGAAACTGCAATATGAAAAAGAAGATTGGGAAGTCGAGATTGTTCCCGAGCCGGGTGAATATCCGGTGAAGGCCGGGCAGCAAATAGCCTGGAGCGGTAATACCGGTTATTCATTCGGTCCGCATCTGCATCTGGATGTGATGGAGACCGCTACCGGTGAATCGATTGATCCGATGCCCTTTTTCAAGTCGAAAATAAAAGATAACACCGCTCCCCGGGCAGAAGGAATCATGCTGTTTCCACAGCCGGGAAGTGGGGTAGTGGGAGGGAGCCCGGAACGGCAGAGCTTCCCGATAAACACAGCGCGTCCCATCGAGGCATGGGGAGTGATCGGGTCGGGCATCAAGGCCTACGATTATATGGATGGTGTGCACAACCGTTACGGAGTGCATACCGTTGTGCTTAGAGTGGACGGTACGGAAGTGTTCCGCAGTGTGGTCGACCGTTTTTCACCGGATGAAAACCGGATGATAAACTCTTGGACCTGCGGACAATATATGAAGTCGTTTATTGATCCGGGCAATACGCTCCGCATGCTTCGGGCTTCGAACGACAACCGGGGACTGGTCACCATTGATGAAGAGCGGGACTATAAGTTCGAATACGAATTGAAGGATGCTTTCGGCAATACTTCCCGCTACCGTTTTATGGTGCGTGGAAAGAGACAGCCGATTCAGCCGCTTGGGCATCGGGAGAAATATTTCTTTGCCTGGGATAAGACGAACTTTCTGCAAGAACCCGGATTGACCCTTACCGTTCCCCGGGGAATGTTATACGATAATGTGCCTCTCAACTACGAAGTGCATTCCGACAGTGGGGCGATAGCCTATACTTATCAGCTGAATGACGAGAAAGTGCCGTTGCACGGGGGATGTGAGTTGCGTATCGGTCTCCGACGTCAGCCGGTTGCCGACAGCACCAAGTATTATGTGGCACGTGTCACTCCCAAAGGAAGTATGTACAGTGCCGGAGGTACTTACGAGGATGGATTTATGAAGACCCGAATCCGTGAATTGGGAACTTATACGGTTGCTGTAGACACAGTGCCCCCCGAAATTACCCCGGTAGGTAAGAATACCTGGGGCCGTAATGGGAAGGTCGTTTACAGGTTGAAGGACAAAGAAACCGGCATCCGTGCCTATCGTGGAACTATCGATGGAAAATTTGCCTTGTTCGGACGACCCAACTTGACCAAATCCCATTGGGAGTGTAAGCTCGATCCTAAGCATGTCAAGAAGGGGGTACGTCACACCGTAGTAATGACTGCGACAGACGATTGCGGAAACGAAACAACGGTTCGAGACACCTTTGTCTGGTAGCTTTCCGGATAAAGACAGAATAAAGATAATGTATTAATAATTTGTTATATGAAAAGAATCTTTCTCTTTGCCGCTCTTCTGACTGCGGCAGTGGCGGAAACCTTCGCCTGTACTAACTTAATTGTCGGCAAGAATGCGTCTACTGACGGTTCAACCATCGTTTCCTATTCGGCCGACTCGTACGGACTTTTTGGCGAGCTGTATCACTATCCGGCAGCCACATATCCCAAAGGCACCATGATGGATATTCACGAATGGGATACCGGCAAGTATCTGGGACAGATCGAACAGGCACGCCAGACTTATAATGTAATCGGTAATATGAACGAGTTTCAGGTAACCATCGGTGAGACGACTTTTGGAGGCCGTCCCGAATTGGTGGATACGTTGGGAATTATCGACTACGGAAGCCTGATTTACGTGGGTTTGCAACGTTCGCGTACTGCCCGTGAAGCCATCAAGGTGATGACTGAACTGGTGCAGGAATACGGATATTACAGCAGTGGCGAGTCGTTCACCATTGCCGATCCCAATGAAATATGGATTATGGAGATGATAGGTAAAGGTCCCGGCATCCGGGGAGCCGTATGGGTAGCTGTCCGAGTGCCGGACGACTGCATTTCGGCACATGCCAATCAGTCGCGCATCCATCAGTTCGATATGGCTGACAAGGCCAACTGCATGTATTCTAATGACGTTATTTCTTTTGCCCGCGAAAAAGGATATTTCAGCGGTGTGAACAAAGACTTCAGCTTTGCCGATGCTTATGCACCGCTGGATTTCGGTGCCCGCCGTTTCTGTGAAGCCCGTGTGTGGAGCTACTTCAATATGTTTACCGACCAAGGTGAAGCCTATCTGCCTTATATCCAAGGAAAGACCAATGACCCTATGCCTCTGTTCGTAAAGCCGAAACGCAAACTCTCCGTTCAGGATGTAAAGAATGCCATGCGCGACCATTATGAAGGAACTGCCCTCGACATCAGCAATGATTTTGGTGCCGGGCCTTATAAAACACCTTACCGTCTCTCTCCGCTGACTTTCAAGGTAGGCGACCAGGAGTATTTCAATGAGCGTCCCATCTCTACACAACAGAGCGGTTTCGTTTTTGTGGCTCAGATGCGTGCCAATCTTCCCGATGCTGTAGGCGGTGTGCTTTGGTTTGGTACGGATGATGCCAACATGACTGTTTTCACTCCCGTATATTGTTGTACTACCAAAGCTCCGGTATGCTATACGCGTGTAGACGGTGCCGATTACATCACCTTCTCCTGGAACTCCGCTTTTTGGATTTTCAACTGGGTGGCCAACATGGTATATCCCCGCTACGATTTGATGATCGGCGATGTACGTGCTACGCAGAACGAACTTGAAACCACCTTCAACGAGGCACAGGAAGGTATTGAAGCAGCTGCTGTTAAGTTGTACGAGAAGAATCCGGAAACGGCTGTGAAGTTTCTGACCAACTATACCGACATGACAGCGCAAAGCACTTTCGATACTTGGAAACGTTTGGGCGAATTTATCATTGTGAAGTACAATGATGGTGTCATCCGTAAGATGAAGGACGGCAAGTTCGAGCGTAATGCCATTGGTCAACCTGCAGGCGTGGTACGTCCGGGCTATTCAAAGGAATTCCTCGAAGAGTATGTGAAGCAAACAGGAGAACGCTATAAGGTAACCGAATAATCGCTTCCAAAGAGTTTTCTGATTAAAAGATAGGAATTTCAAACTTATTCTTTTACATTTGTATTTTAATTAAACTAATTATTAATCTCTAAAATATAGATAGAACCATGGGGAATGAAGAACTAATCAAACAGGTGACTGAGAAAGCCGAAAAGTGGCTGACCCCGGCGTATGATGCCGAAACTCAGGCTGAAGTGAAACGCATGCTGGAGAACGAAGATAAGACAGAATTGATCGAGGCCTTTTACAAAGATCTCGAGTTTGGTACGGGCGGACTCCGTGGGATCATGGGCGTAGGTACCAATCGTATGAACATCTATACTGTCGGAGCTGCTACCCAAGGACTCTCTAACTATCTGAACGCAAACTTTAAAGATATGAAACAGATTTCGGTTGTAGTCGGATATGATTGCCGTAACAACAGTTCTCTGTTTGCCAAGATCTCTGCGGATATTTTCTCGGCCAATGGCATTAAGGTATATTTGTTCGAAGAGATGCGTCCCACTCCGGAGATGTCTTTTGCCATCCGTCATCTCGGTTGCCAGAGCGGCATTATCCTGACTGCTTCACACAACCCGAAAGAATACAACGGTTATAAGGCTTATTGGGACGACGGTGCGCAAGTACTGGCTCCGCACGATAAGGGCATTATCGATGAAGTGAATAAGATTGCTTCTGCTGCCGATATCAAGTTCCAGGGTAACCCGGATCTGATTCAGATCATCGGAGAAGATGTCGATAAGATATATCTGGATATGGTGAAGACTGTTTCTATCGATCCTGAAGCGATCGCCCGCCATAAAGATATGAAGATTGTATACACTCCGATCCACGGTACAGGCATGATGCTGATTCCGCGTGCACTGAAGATGTGGGGATTCGAGAACGTATATACCGTGCCCGAGCAGATGATTAAGGACGGTAACTTCCCGACAGTTGTCTCTCCGAATCCGGAGAATGCGGAAGCTTTGACGATGGCTCTTAATCTGGCTAAAGAAATTGATGCCGACCTTGTAATGGCTTCTGACCCGGATGCCGACCGCGTAGGTATCGCTTGTAAGAACGATAAAGGCGAATGGGTATTGATTAATGGTAACCAGACTTGTCTGATGTATCTTTATTACATCATCACTCAATATAACAAACTGGGCAAAATGACCGGTAATGAATTTTGTGTGAAAACTATCGTTACTACCGAACTGATCAAAAAGATTGCCGATAAGAATCACATTGAGATGCTCGATTGCTACACCGGTTTCAAATGGATTGCCCGTGAAATTCGTTTGCGTGAAGGCAAGAAGAAATACATCGGCGGTGGTGAAGAAAGCTATGGCTTCCTGGCTGAGGACTTTGTTCGTGATAAAGACGCTGTTTCTGCTTGCTGCCTGATTGCCGAAGTGGCTGCTTGGGCCAAGGATAACGGAAAGACTCTGTATCAGTTGCTGATGGACATCTACGTTGAATATGGATTCTCTAAGGAATTTACTGTAAACGTTGTGAAACCGGGTAAGAGCGGTGCGGAAGAGATTAAAGCCATGATGGAGAATTTCCGTGCTAATCCTCCGAAAGAGTTGGGTGGTTCGAAAGTGGTTCTGTCGAAAGATTACAAGACTCTGAAACAAACCGACGCAGCGGGCCATGTGACTGACATCGATATGCCGGAACCATCGAATGTACTGCAATATTTCACAGAAGACGGTGGAAAAGTATCTGTTCGTCCGTCAGGAACGGAGCCGAAGATCAAATTCTATATCGAAGTGAAAGGTGAGATGGGATGCCGCAACTGTTTTGCTACTGCCGATGCAGAAGCTACTGAAAAAGTAGAAGCAGTGAAGAAGTCACTGGGTATTTAAAGGAGCTATTTTAAATACTCTTTTGACGGATACTTAGCATCGTATAAATGTATCCATAATATTATTGGAATGCCTTGTCCTTCATTGGATGGGGCATTTCTTTTGGGACTATTCTCTAAAAAGCCGAGGACTTGTGCAGTGCCTTCCACTCGGACAATGTCTCCTATCCGCGTGCTGATTTTTCCCGTTTCTACAATGATAGGGAGAGTGACAGGGAAACGATCACTGTCGTTTTCCTGGATAAATAGTTCTCAGGACCTGGCGAGAACTTATTTTTTCCATCGAATGCAAACCGACAGTCAATTACTTGGGTACTGTCATAGAGGGATGTGCTGTGAATTGTTTTTTAATTATACTTTCTTCTTTGTATTTTATTTATTCGGCTGAAGTTCTATTTCTATATTTTTACGGTACTTTTAGTCGTAGTCCAAAGGTCTTTAACTTAGAGATATTGCCTGAGACACTTATATAACTTTGCGACTTGAGGTGCTGATATATTCATAACATTACTTTAGAATATGAACTCTTATTTGCACTTTATCCTTGATGCTGAATCAGTCTAGGTTCAGAAGATCTATTAGAATATAACTAATAGAAGTATGGCCTTCTCCGTCAGTGAGTATAAATCTGTTTTTTCACGAGTATGTATCCTCCATCCTAAAAAAGTGGTTAATGTGTTGATAGTGTATAAGTAAAGTTTTTTGTAAATTATAAATGATAATTAGCCATTTTACTATCATAATATATAATATTATATATTAAAATCTTTTTAAATGTTCTTTGTTTAATAATTAATTTGTGACCTTCGCACATCAAAGATACACAACGAAATGAAGGAGTCTTGTGCGATGTTTATGAAAATATTTTTAGAACCTTTTAATCCTATGTAATGCATATTAAGACTAATCCGAAAGATAAAATGTCTTTTAATCAGCTATATAATGATTATCAGACACGTTTTTTGAATTTTGCTAATACCTATGTCAGAGATTGGGATGTAGCGGAAGATATAACAACAGAGGCGTTAATTTATTATTGGGAAAACAGAAATACTTTATCTGAAGTATCCAATATTCCTGCATATATACTTACCATCATAAAAAACAAAAGTCTTAATTATCTTCGTCATTTGCAGATACGGGAAGAACATTCTGAAAATATTAGAAAATATATTGAGTGGGAACTCAATGCACGTATCGTTTCTTTAGATGCTTGCGAACCTTATGAACTTTTAGTCAAAGAGATGCAAGAGCTGATTCAGCAAACTTTGGATAAATTGCCGGAGCGTACACGCAAAATATTTATTTTAAGCCGTTATGAAAACAAATCGTATAAGGAGATTGCTGCTTTAATGAATATGACAACCAAAGGTGTAGACTTTCATATTTGTAAAGCTTTAAAGGCATTACAGATTAACCTAAAAGATTATTTTCCATTATTTCTTTATTTTTTGATGAAATTTCACTAGGATACCTTTCCCATGAAGTGCCTTATACATAAAGGGACATTAATACATTGTCATGGACAAAGATTTACTATATAATTTTTATAAAGGAAAGGTTTCCATAGAAGAAGGACAAAGGGTCAAGGCTTGGGTAGAAGCATCAGACGAAAACGAGCGCGCTTTCTATAGGGAACGTAAAATTTTTGATGCCTTGATGCTTAATAATCCGCTTCCGGTAAAGAAAACCTCTTTTTTCAATTTTACACATTATAAAAAAATAGAGTGGCTGAAAATTGCCATGGCTGTAATATTGACATTTCTGCTTAGTTATTTCTATCAGGAGTATAAAGCCGGTCTGGATTCAGTGGCAATGAGTACGATTTCTGTTCCTGAAGGACAAAGAACCAATGTCACATTACCCGATGGTAGTAATGTTTGGTTAAATGCATGTACAACGATACAATATCCGACTTCTTTTAACAGCCGGGAGCGTTTCGTTATACTAAAAGGAGAAGCTTATTTTGATGTGAAAAAGAATAAAAGCAGACCGTTTATAGTGCACACAGATGCTTATAGCATCGAAGTATTAGGTACGAAGTTTAATGTGGATGCATATCCGGAAACAGAAAAATTTGAAACTACATTGATGCATGGCAGTGTTAAGGTCACTTTGAAAGCAGATTCATCGCAAACAGTAATATTAAAGCCTGATCATAAATTGTCATTAGAAAAAGGACGGTTTGTAATGACTAAAGTGGAAGATTATAATCCTTATCGATGGAAAGAAGGGCTTATCTGTTTCTCTGACGAATCTTTTCCTAATATTATGAAAGACTTTGAAAAGTATTACGGAGTGAAAATAGTGATAGAGAATAAAAATGTATTGCAGATTAATTTTACGGGGAAATTCAGACAAACCGACGGAATAGATTATGCGCTTCGTATCTTACAAAAAAATATAGATTTCCAATATGAGAAAGATAATGAAAAACAAATTATCTATATAAAATAAAGTATTAATTCTTAAAAGCGAAATGCCTATGAAAAATGATCTAAGTTAACCTATTGAGAATGCCGATAGGTGTTCCCGCACCTACCGGCATAAGAAATCAACACAATTTTTTATTAAAAATGTATCAATTTAAAATCTATACAAAGGTATGAAAAATAACACTTTGTCGGGGTCATATTACCCTAAAAATCCCCAAATAAAACATTTTTTTAGAATTATGAGAATTACATTGTTCCTATTGATGGCATGTGTTTTTTCTTTATATGCCGGAAATTCCTATTCTCAAAATACAAGAGTTAGTTTTGCCGTGGATAATGTAGGACTCAATAAGGTCCTAGAGGAGATAGAGAGTCAGACGGATTATCTTTTTATTTATAATAGTCAGATAAATGTAAATAAGCTAGTTACTATTAAGGCAAATAAGCAGACGGTTTCAAAGGTATTGGATCAAATATTACAGAACACTGGTATTGAATATAAATTGGAAGGCTCGCATATTATATTAGAAAAAAAAGTAGAAGAAGTTCACAATAGCTCGTCCGCCGTTCAGCAACAGCAAACTAAAAAGATAACCGGAAAAGTTGTCGATAAGACAGGAGAGGCTATTATTGGAGCGAATGTCAAAATACAAGGTACAGATAAAGGAACTATTACTGATCTCGATGGTAATTTTATCTTGGAGGTTGCTCCAAAGGATGTGCTTGTTATCAGTTACATAGGCTATTTGGATACGAAAGTTCCCATAGCTGGGCAAAAACAGATCCATGTGGTGTTGTCTGAGGATAATAAAATGTTGGACGAAGTCGTTGTAATTGGTTATGGTACTACTTCTACACGCAAGATGGCGTCTGCTGTTACAGCCGTGAAAGGTGAGAAACTACAGGACTTGCCATTTAATAGTGTAGCAGCTTCACTGGCCGGACGTGCAACAGGTGTTATTGTACAATCATCAGGTGGTGAACCGGGATCTGCCCCTTCTATCTCGATCCGTGGCGGTGGCGCACCTGTCTATGTCATAGATGGTGTTATTTCCGATGCTTGGGATTTCAATACGTTGAATCCGAATGATATCGAAAGCCTTTCAATTCTAAAGGATGCAGCATCTCTGGCTGTTTACGGTTCACGGGCTGCCAATGGTATTGTGATGGTGAAAACCAAACAGGGAGGTAAGGGAAAGACAGCGGTGAATTATACGTTTAATGCTGAATTCAGCCAACCTACCAAATTACTGAAAAAGACTCGTGGTTATGACTATGCTTACAACCAAATGCTTGCCGGTATCAATGATGGTTTGGACGAGGCAGATTTACCTTTTAATCAGGAAGTATTGGATATCATTAAAAATCAGTCAGATCCTTATACATCCGGACACGCCGATACAGATTGGCTGGGAGAAGGATTGAAAACTGTTGCTCCTCAATACAAGCATACGGTATCATTGAGTGGAAGCGGCAATAAGGTGAATTACTATATTTCTCTGGGTATGCTCAATCAAGGTAGTATCTATACTTCGAATGCATTGAACTATGACCGCTATACAGTTCGCAGTAATGTTAACACGACTTTTGATAAGATTGGTCTGAAGGTCAGCCTGAATCTGAACGGAGCTTATGAAAAAAAGGAATACCCCTCTTTCTCAGCGGCAAAGATCTGGGAAGATCTTTATAACCAGTCTCCACTGAATCCGGCTTACAATAAGGATGGTACTTATGCCGCAGTTACCGACCATCCGTTGGCGGAAATGGACAAGCGTTCGGGATATAACAGGAACTATGGCAAATTCATAAATACCCAAGTAGCTGCGGACTGGACATTGCCTTGGTTAAAGGAGTTAACCTTGGGTGCTATGTTCAACTATCGTCTGAACGACTCACATGTGAAGAAATTCAGTACTAAGGCTCCTCAGTATTACGCAGATGGAGCTGTATATCCAATAGGTAAACCGACATTGAATGAAGAAGGCTATTGGGGAGAGTCCTACAATTTCGAAGTAAGTGCCGCTTATGTGAAAACTTTTGCCGAAAAGCATACGATTGATGCTAAATTCGTTTATAATGTTGCAGAAAATACTGGATGGAATTTTAATGCATATCGTGGGGAATACTTATCTACGGTTGTGGACCAGCTATTTGCCGGTGCAGCAGATACGCAGCAGAATGGCGGCAATTCGGATGAAGGAGGACGTATGGGATTGGTAGGCCGTTTGAAATATGACTTTATGAATCGGTATATCGTGGAAGGTAGTTTCCGTTACGATGGATCGGATAACTTCACTCCAGGACATCGTTGGGGATTCTTCCCCTCCGGAGCGGTGGCGTGGGCCATCAGTGAAGAACCTTTCTTCAAAGAGTGGGATCAACATGTATTCGATTTGCTCAAGCTACGCGCTTCTTATGGACAGACCGGTACGGAAAATGGAGTAAATCGTTTCGGCTATCTTTCTACCTATAGTCTGGATGAGAAAAAAATAGTGATCGGGGGAAAACTGCAATCAGGATTTAGTGAAGGGGCTTTGGTGTCTCCGGAACTGCTGAGCTGGTATCAGGTGAATTCCTTTAACCTGGGATTGGATATGGCTTTCTTCAACAATCGCTTGAAAGGTACCTTTGATTATTTCTATTACGTAACCAAAGGTGGTTTGATGAGTCCGGGAGATCGTTATACAACTCCTTTGGGTAAACCTTTACCACAAATAAAATCGAATAGCGAACAACGTCGCGAAGGTGTGGAGTTGACAATGCGCTGGTCAGATATGACTCCGCGTAAATTCACTTATGAAGTAGGGTTCAATATGACCTACTTTAATAGCCTGTGGAAAGTGAAAGCGGATGAAGCATTATCTGACTTGATGAATCCTTACAAACGTCAAACACATCAGACCGATTACTATGGGTTGGGATACATAGATACAGGACTTTATCAAAACAAAGAGGATATCCTGAACTCTCCCCGAAGATTGGGATCTACCCAAACTAAGCTCGGAGACATTGGTTATACGGATGTGAACGGTGATGGTAAAATAGACGGTGAAGACCAGGTACGTATCGGAAAGCCGACAATGCCTCACTTTACTTATGCCTTTGATTTTTCTTTGGGTTATGAAGGATTCACTTTGTCCGGTTTACTTTATGGGACAGGTGAACGCTACATGACTTTTGGCAATCGTTATCAGTCAGGTGAAGGAAAATACCTGTATTATGAAAACCAGTTGAATTATTGGAGACCGGACAATACAGGTGCGGATTTTCCTAGAATTTCGATCAGTTCCGGTGTAAACGGAAATAATAATAAGGCAGGATCGACTTTCTGGATGCGGAATGCATCATATCTTCGTCTGAAGGATTTGCAGTTGAGCTATGACTTTAAATATAAATACCTGAAAAGATGTGACTGGTTACAGACGTGTCGTGTGAATCTGAGTGGTAGTAATCTTTTCACTATTTCAGGTGTTAGCAAATTTTTCGATCCGGAAACATCAAGTACCAGCGGCGACGGCTATCCTGTACAAAGAGTTTATTCAATTGGTGTAACAATAGGTTTTTAATAGGGAGGAATACATATGAATAAGATAAAGAATTTATTTGTAATTATACTATTTGCCTTGGTCGCCTTTTCCTGCAGTGATATATTGGACAAGGGACCGCTTGACAAATATTCGGAAAATGATGTGTGGAAAAGTACTGACCTGACACAAGCATTCATTTATACTGCGTTGGCAAATGCTACGAATATGATGGTTTGGAAAGACAATTGGACGGATAATGAAGCTATCATGGAAGATGGGCGGGATGTGAATGCAGAATTGATAGACCGTTATTATGATGCCGGATGGAATAAGTATGAAGATATCCGTCGTTGCAATATGGTGTTGGCACGTGTTCCGGAAGCACCCTTTACGAATGCGGAAAAGGCTAATTTTATAGCACAGGCTAAGACGATACGTGCTATGATTTATTTTACGCGTGCCCGCTTGTTCGGTAAACTAATGTTAGTAAAAGAACTTATTGATCCGGAAGCGGATATGAAATTCCCTCGTACGGCTACAGTGAAAGAAACTTATGATTTCATACTGAACGACCTCAGGGAGGCTGCTCCTGATCTGCCTGTAGATGCTCCGTCCGGTGCATTGTCACGCGGTGTTGCCTACGCATTGTTGGGAGAAGCAGCTTTGCATGGGGCTGCATATATTGAGAATGGACAGGAGGAGTATTACCGGATAGCGGCAAAGGCCTGTGAAGATCTGTTTGCACTGGACAAATACTCACTGGATGGTAACTACGCCGGTATGTTCAATGATTACGATCATTCATTGGCTTCGAGCGAGATAATCCTGGCACAATGGAGAAGTGCTGAAAATACGAACTTTTCAGATACGTGGATGCAGAGACTGGTACCTAATATTGATCCCTCTAAATTGATTGCCGATGTGCAGGCAAAGTATCCCTTGGTAGAGGAGATGGCAGGTTGGCCGCAAAGATTTCCTTCTGTTGATTTGGTAAATGATTATCTTGTAGTTGATGAGGATGGAAAAGCCAAAGAGTGGGACCAGACTTCTTATTATAAGAAATTCCTGGTTGACGGAGGGACGGTTGAAGATGCTATTTACAAGAATCGTGATAAACGATTCAAAGCTTCTATCGTTTACGACGGATGTTCTTATTTCGCTAATAGGGTGTGGCTTCGTGAGGGAGGTAATCTTTATTATACTTCTAAAACGACAGAATTCTGGGGAATGCCGGTATCAGGATATGTTTATCGGAAATGCGTTTATGAAGCCAAACGTTTGCTGAACTCGGAAAAAACGGATTATCATTATACTTTGTTACGTTTGGGACGCTCTTATCTGAATTATGCGGAAATAAAGTTGCGCCAAGGTGATAAGGAAACGGCTATTGACTATATCAATAGGACGAGGGTAACTCATGGCGGTTTGCCGGAATTGCAAAAATCCTTATCACTGGAAGATACCTGGAAAGAGTATAAACGTGAACGCCGTATAGAACTGGTCAGTGAAGGCGACCGATACTGGAGTGTACTTCGTTGGGGTAAGGCTGACGGTCTGGAGGTTGTTCCGGAACTGATAGTTGAACAGAAGTTCATGAAAATAGCTCCTGATGGAAAATCTTTTGAGATAATTCCGATACCCATTTACCAAAGTGATAATGAGCGTACTTTTACCAAGAAACATTATTTATTCCCTGTACCGCAAGGACAACGTGATCTGAATCCAAATCTGGACCAGAACGAGGGGTGGTAGTAGAAAAATGCTGGACGTCTAATAATTAAAGTATTACGAATATGAAGAAACTTATAAATACTGTTTTGTTACTATTTCTAATAGGTACCGTTTCATCGTGCCTGAAATCAGGATTGGATGATTTAGAGGCCTATAATGAGGCTGAAATTACTAATTTGAACTTTGAATACCGTTGGTGGGATGAGGCTAAGGATCAGATGGCTGTTAAAACACTCAACATTGAAAAACAAATTTCGAAAGACGACAATCTGATTACCTGTAAGCTGACGGTTCCAACGGCCAGTGGCAGTTTTACAGATGCTGTCAGGCAAAATGTATCATTAAGTAATCTTATTGCTTATATAGATCTTTCTACTGCTGCTAGAATTATGCCCTTAAACGGAGCGCCTAAGTTGGGTAGTCCTGGCGATTTTTCAGCTAAGGAGTTTAAATATCAGGTGACTGCTGCCGACGGTACGAAAAGAGAGTGGACAATAAAGATTACGGATTTTGTGAAATAAGAATAACGATTGAGGTTATTCGGATTACTGATTGAAATGATGAAGGAAGATATGTGAGAATATTTTCCTTCATCTGTTATTATATTATTTAGTGAAATTAATAAAAGAAGAACTATGAACAAACCCTATTTCATTGCATTTTTACTCTCTTTAGCTTTATGGACAGTCATTCCTTCTGTTTTTGCCGGAGATGTTGTTTTAAAAGTATTTGAAGGGAAACCACGTATCAATTCTCCTCATATCATAGGTAATTATCCTTCAACTCCATTTATCTTTTATATTCCGACTTCCGGTCAGCGACCGATGCAGTGGAGTGCGGAAAAACTCCCCGAAGGACTGGAACTGGATTCCAAGACTGGCATTATTAGTGGAGTCATGACTTCCAAAGGAGATTATACCGTAACCCTGAAGGCTGAGAATGCATTAGGTGTAAGTGTGAAACAATTGGTCATCCGCATTGGTGATGAATTATTATTAACTCCTCCAATGGGCTGGAACAGTTGGAATACTTTCGGACAGCATCTGACTGAAGAATTGGTCTTGCAGACGGCGGATGCGATGATAACGAACGGAATGCGTGATTTAGGATATTCCTATATCAATATAGATGACTTCTGGCAGTTGCCGGAACGAGGAGCTGACGGACATCTGCAGATTGATAAAACTAAGTTTCCACGTGGGATAAAATATGTAGCTGATTATCTGCACGAGCGTGGGTTTAAATTGGGAATTTATTCGGATGCCGCCGAAAAAACTTGTGGCGGCGTTTGCGGTAGCTACGGATATGAAGAAACAGATGCAAAAGATTTTGCCTCTTGGGGAGTTGACTTGTTGAAATATGACTATTGCAATGCTCCTGTAGATCGGGTAGAAGCCATGGAGCGATATGCGAAAATGGGAAGGGCACTACGGGCTACCAATCGTTCGATTGTCTATTCAGTGTGTGAGTGGGGACAGCGTGAACCTTGGAAATGGGCGAAGCAAGTGGGGGGACATTTATGGAGAGTATCAGGAGATATCGGTGACATTTGGTATCGAGATGGAAATCGTGTTGGTGGATTACATGGTATATTGAATATCCTTGAAATCAATGCTCCTCTGAGTGAATATGCCGGTCCATCCGGTTGGAATGATCCGGATATGTTAGTGGTCGGAATAGATGGAAAGAGTATGAGTATTGGTTATGAGTCGGAAGGATGTACTCAGGAACAATATAAATCCCATTTTAGCCTGTGGTGTATGATGGCTTCTCCTTTACTTTCCGGAAACGATGTACGGAATATGAATGATAGTACATTAAAAATCTTGTTGGATCCTGATTTAATAGCCATTAATCAGGATGTGTTAGGTAGGCAGGCAGAACGCAGCATTCGTTCGGATCATTATGATATTTGGGTAAAGCCGTTGGCAGATGGATGTAAAGCTGTGGCTTGCTTTAACCGGACAAGCTCTCCGCAAACTGTGATATTGAATGAAAATACGATTGCCGATTTATCATTCGAGCAGATATACTGTTTGGACAGCCATTTGACAAAGAGTGGTAGTGATTCAAAGGAACTGATAGTAAAACTGGCCCCATATCAATGTAAGGTCTATATTTTCGGTAAAACAGATTGAAATTATCCTGGTTCATTAAATATTTAACAGGCACTTATGCCGCAAATTTAATTCTGTCTTTCCATTGCTTTCGATTTATTTCCTAAACAGGGCTGAATGTCCAATACGGAAATAAATCGTTGCAGGAGAAAGCAGTTGCGCTAAAGTTCTTTCACAGAAACTTTTTAATTCCGTGTCGGTTGAGAAATACAACTTGCGCATTTTTCTCTTTTTACCTTTCCCTGATCCATAATGATAAAGAACGATTTGAACCGGATGGTCCCGATTTGTTTGCTTTTTAATTAGCTTCAATCTTAATGTGATATTATCTATAGGACAAACTATCGGTTTTTAAGCTGATCATTGCGTGGAACGTACTCTTTGAATAATAGACAGGTTAATGGGATATCTGTTTGCACTTGCCCAATTGGTAACCTCACCTCTTTTAACATTTTATCTTCTTCGTCTTCTTTTGCTTTCTTTAGGGAGTAGGGGTCAATCATTCTTGAGGATATATTGTTCTTACTGCAACATCTAAACTTAAAAACGTATGAAAGATCTTGTGTCCGGCATCCGGTATGATGCCTCTAATGTGATTAGTCAGGCTATAGGGCCAAGTAAAGAATTTTGCATGGGATATTTAAATCCCGGCGTTGTGGGTGGTGAAGGATATATTTCGACTATGAAATTGTCAGTCGGCACAGTCGACGTGAAAGACCTCGATGCAATAACCGAAAGGATTGTAGCGAAGGATCGTTGTGAGAAGAACGATGCGTATCTCGGGCAAGTCAACCTGATGAAAGCCTCGTCTTTTTGCGGACAGAATGGAGCCATCTGGGGATTTGACCTGGCGATGCACGATGACATTGCCAAAAGGAAAGAGATGCCTATCTACATGCAGGCGCAACCCGAAGGAGCGGACATCCCTGTTTATAATATCCGTCCGTTGCTGGAGGCAACCGAACGTCTGTTCGGCCGTGCCAAGGAGCGCCGTTTCCCTGTGCTTCCGGGAGCTTACGTACCGGGAGGTAGCAGAAAAGTTGTGGCATGCGGTCCTGTATGGGTATGGTCTGTAATCGGCCTGGCCATTCTGAAAGACCGTAGTAAAGGAGCTTGCCTGTTTGTAAAGGATGCAGGTACTTATGGAGACGATTCGACAACAGAAGGTGAAGCCATCGGTTTTCTGGAAGGTATACTCCGTAAAGCGACCAACAGTATTGCCCTTTGCGGTGAAGATCAGGATGTGATCTACGACCGTATTTACATCGGTTATAAATATACATTTGTAGAACCCGGTCAGGTAGGTTGTGCCCTGTCGTGCACTCCTGCCGTTTATATGGCGCAAAATGCTATTCCTGCCGATATGAAACCGGCCGATCTTTGCCAGATGACTATCAGTGACTGGGAAGAGAAGCTGGGGCTGGAAGAGTTGACGATCTTCGAATAGAAGTTTTGTAATCAAATACAAGCTACGGACAGGTACACAGGTTTATGATCCTGAGGACGGGTTTCTTTTCGATTCGTCCCTGGTTGTTCGTTTGTGGTAGGTGTACCTTCCGTAGCTTGTTCTGTTTTTACTGTTGTGCGATCCACCAGTCGATCATCTTACGTGCCAGGCTGAGTTTGCGGGGAAGTTCCGGCAAGTGATCCCTGGTATAGAAGTTCCCGGAGCTGAGCTCGTCATCTTGCAGGTGGATGTCACCACCGGCGTAGTCGGCGATAAATCCCACCATCAGTCCGCTCGGATAAGGCCAGGGCTGACTGCCGAAATAACGGATGTTTTTCACATCGAGCCCGGTTTCTTCTTTTACTTCCCTTGCCACACACTCTTCCAATGTCTCGCCTGTTTCGAGGAATCCGGCTACCAGGCTATTGAAAGTACCTTTAAAGTTGCGGGCATGTACCAATAACAGGGAGTCTTCTTTCCGCACCAATACCAGGATGGCTGTTGAGATGACCGGATAGATTTCTCTGCCACAATTCGGGCATTTCTTCATAATGGGTTCTTTCTGTACCAGCGGAGTTCCACAAGTGGGGCAGAAACGGTTGCTGCGGTCCCAGTAGAGAATTTCGTGAACCTTGCCTGCGGCCTGATAGTGTTCCGGCGACAAGTAATCATAAGAAGCGCGCAATCCTATCTGCACGTATTCCGGAGTTTCGGCTATCGGAGAGTCTGTGTAGAAAGCTTTGCATACCATGCCCGTTGTCGTGGTGATGGTGTGTACGGTTATTCCTTCCGAAGTGGTGACAGGGGCATTCTTGCCCGTGGGGATGGAAAAAGCATTGTCGTTCTTTTCCAACAGTAACTGATCTTGGTAAAAGATGAACCACCGGTAGTTGGTTTCTGTATTTATCATTTTGGGATTATTCTTTTTAAACGGTGCAAAATTATAAAAAGATACTCTTTCTGATGCCGGTTTCCTTTACAAAATATTCATCATGTGATACAAGCAGTACACTGCCCGTATAGTTCCGAACGGTAGCTGTGATGATTTCGATACTTTGTATATCCAGATTGTTGGTAGGCTCGTCCAGGATAAAGAGGTCGGGCGTGTTGTTACTAATCATCAGGCAGCAGAAAGCGAGTCGCATTTTTTCGCCTCCACTGAGTTGGATGCAAGGTTGATCCCAGCTCGTTGCCGGGAAGAGAAATCGATTCAACCTGATTTTTATTTCGTGCTCCGGCAGGGCACGTACATTGAATGATTCTGCTTGTTGAAGCACCGTCAGCTGGTTGCAGATGATGGAATATTCCTGATTCAGATAGACATAACTGAACCCGGCGCGTTCCAGTGTACCCGATGTTGGCAATAGGTCACCCGTAACCAATTTCAATAAAGTCGTTTTGCCGCTTCCATTGTCTCCTTCGATTCGTATCCGGTCGCCACTCTTCAGTTGAAAGGAGAGTGGAACCTCCCATAAAGGCGAATTTCCATAAGAAAAGTTTATTTTATGGGCAGTCAGCAATGTTTTTCCCGTATGTAAGGCGGAAGCATGGAAGTCGGTTTTAAGCAAAGTATTTTCGGCCAGCCTGTTGCGTATCAGGCTACGTTCGCTGGTCAGTTTCTCTGACTTATTCTGATGGATATCCGCCAGTTTGGTGGTACTTTTTTCTGCCCGGTCCTTCAGGGTGTGAACCGCCATGCGGGAGATGCCTTTTTTAGGCACTGCTTTTTCGCTCCGTATATTCTGCTTTTCTTTTCGTTCGGCTACTTCGCGTGCCAGTTTCCGTATTTGGCGGAGTTCTTTTTCTTTCTCGTCCAGTTGTTGTTGCAGGGCGTTCTGTTGCAGTTCTTTCTGCTGCTTGTAGAATTCGTAATTGCCTCCGTAACACACAAGTGCGTTCCGGCTCAGTTCACTGGTTTCGGGAAGCCTGTTGAGCAGAGTGCGGTCGTGACTGACAACGATCAGGGTGGAACGGCATTTCTTTACCCATTCGTACAGTCGGTTGCGTCCTTGGTTGTCAAGGTGATTGGTCGGTTCGTCCATCAATACGGCGGAAGGCGCTTGCAGTTCCAGACCAGCCAGGAAGACCCGCGTCTTTTCTCCACCGCTCAGTGTGTGCATGGATTCGGAAAGGGATCTGTTTCCGAGTCCCCAGCCGTTGAGGGCGGCTAAGGCTTTTTCTTCGATATTCCAGTCGTCATCGAGGATGTTGAAATGATCGATGGAGGCATTTCCGTTCAAAATTTCATGAAGTGCTTTCTGCTTCCGGTCTATTCCGAGGGCTTGGGCAATGCTCATTTCATCATATTGCCCGAAGTGTTGAGGCACATAATAGAGGTCGTCGGGGCGGAGCACGTTCCCCGAAGACGGTTGTAATTTTCCGGCCATGATTTGCAGCAATGTCGATTTGCCGCACCCATTGTTGCCGATCAGGGCCAATTGCCGGCCTTTACCGACGGTGAAACTGAGATTCCGGAAGAGAACTTCTTTGTCTGGATGGATATAGGTGATTTGTTGTACTTGAATACACATGGCGGTCTATTGTTTTGAAAGTAAATACTTGCTGTTGATTTTGTGAGAAGCAGGGAGGGGACAGACAAACACAATAGAGGCTGAACAACACGGATTCGTGATGCTTAACAGTGAATGAAAAGAAGCATATTGAGAAAAGTGATGTTTACCGGAAGTGTTGTCTTACTTAGATATTCTCATGGGTATAAGTATGAAATTAGGTCGCAAAGATAGAGGATATTCCGGTAACTGCAAAAAAGAGAGGGAAGAAATCGGATATTTCTCCCCTCTCCAAATGAAAAGGTTGTCCTGAATCGTGTAAAACAGAGGTTTTAAACTAATCTATTGAAAACAAATCGTTCAGTCCCTCACCCATACTCGGATGGGTAAAGATGAAATCGCGAAGGAAAGTATAATGCTGTCCTGTCTTCATTGCCATGTTTACCACATTGATGACTTCGGAAGATTCGGCACAGAACAGTGTACAACCCATAATACGTCCCGAATGGCTGTCGACGATGGCTTTCAGTATGCCGTCAGTCTGTTGCAGCGTGCGTGCACGCGGCAGTGCGGAGGCCGGAAGGCGTGACACCTTGAAGGAATATCCTCGTTTGATGGCTTCTTCCTCAGTCAGTCCGACGTGTGAGAGAGGCGGGTCTATAAATACCGAGTATGCCACCGGATTGCGGTCGTCGGCCGTGCGTTCTTTGTTGCCGAAAAGGTCATCCCGGATAATCCGGTAATCATCCAGCGAAATATAAGTAAACTGCAATCCGCCTTTTACATCACCCATTGCCCAGATGTTCGGGGCAGTGGTATGCAGATAACCGTTTACGACGATAGCTCCGTGACTGTCTACTTCGACTCCGGCCGCCTGAAGATTCAGACCTTCGGTCATCGGTTTACGTCCTGTGGCTACCAGGATGGCGTCGCCTTCTATAGTGACGGGGTTTCCGTCGGCTGTATCCGTGTAAGTCAGCGTCACGCCGTCGGCTGTGTCTTGTATGGATTGGGCACGGGCATTGAGGCGGATTTCTATCCCTTTCTTTTCGAGTGTCTCCTTAACGGCATCCGCTATATCACGGTCTTCGCGGGCAATAAACTTATTGCCTCCTTCGAGTACGGTCACTTTACTGCCGAAGCTTGCGTACATCGAGGCAAACTCCAGGCCGATGTAGCCGCCGCCCACAATGATCAGATGGCGTGGCAATACGTCCAGTTCCATCAGTGAGGTGCTGGTATATACCCGCTTGCTGTCTTTCAGCCCGTCAATGGCCGGTATAATGCTGGTAGAGCCGGTATTAATGAAAATCTTCTTTCCCTGAAGTTCGATCACTTCGTCGGGGAGGGTTACTTTCACTACATCCTTTGAAACGAACGATGCCATTCCGGTATAGATGGTCACGTTGGGAAGGCTGCTCAGTTTATTGAACATATTGGCCCTTGAAGCTGCTGTCATCTCGTTCTTGCGTGCTATGGCAGCTTTGTAAGCCTCAGCCTGCTTCTCGTAATCGGTAGGATAGAGCCAACTCACCTTTTCGGCTTCGTGGATAAGCCGCTTGGTGGGTACGCAAGCTATATTGGGACAAGTACCTCCATACATCATGGCGGAACGTTCAATCAGTGCGACCTTCCAGCCGCGTTTGGCTAATTCGGCAGTCAGCGTTTTGCCTCCTTTGCCGAAACCGATAATAATGGCATCATATTGTTTCATAATTCTTATTACTTTTAGGATGTATCTTTATGTAAGTTTATAACATTCCGCAACCCTTATTTGTTTCGCTTTTCCCAGTCGGCTTTCTTCAATGAATTCAGTACACGCTGTGAGGAGTCGGAGAGTAGGGTAACGGCGCTCGCCAGAATTACGATATCTTTAATAACCAGACGTCCGGCACCGGACAGCAAGGGGAAGCCGTATTCTCCGCTTCCCAGGTTCGGAACCCAGACTTCGGGAGTAGTCACCAGGAAGGAGAGAGTGCCAAGCGTCATGATGATGGCCAGTGTGTCGCCTACAAGTGCCACTTTGGGGAAGAAGATGCCTAAGAAAACCAGAATGCCGATGGACATAATCAGAGCTCCCAGTCCGTAAGAGAACGTGTAGGTCCTGTTCGCTTCGTGCCATTCACGGTTGGCGGGGACATAGGCGCCTTCGGGGTTTTTGTGCTCTTTATACTCGGGTGCGTCTTTGGCATAGAAGAAACTCATAAACGGACTGTTGGCTACGAACGGAACAATGCCGTCGGCTTCGTAATGAAAATACTTCAAACCGCCGATCCATACGAAAACAACGAGGATGGCTACGCGGATAAACTTTAGTCCGAAACCTTTCAGACCGGATGCTACTGTGAGCAGAGTGATAAATTTCTCTTTCATGCTATTTCTTTTTATGGGTTTAACTTTCTGATGCAAAGATCAGGGTTTTCCCATCGGTGCGAAATAGCAATATCGCCGTATGAATTGTCAACTCTTCCCTTCTACCGAATTTCGGTATTGTACGGGGCTTTCTCCGGTCATATTTTTAAAGAAACGGCTGAAGGAAGATTGGTCTTCGAATCCCAGGATGTCGGCAATCTCCTTCGAACTCTTATTACTATATAAAAGGAGTCGCTTGGCTTCCGCTTCCACCCGTTCGTGGATGACTCGCAGAGGTGACGGCAATTTGCAGGAAGAAAAGATGTTTGAAAGGGTTTTGGGCGATTTGTGCAACAAGTCGGCATAGTCCTGTACCTGTTTCTTGGTCCGGAAGTGTTCGTCCACCAGGTTATAATACTGGCGGATGATTTCGAAGCTGTATTCTTTTTCCTGGGTAATGTTCAGCCGTTGGCGGGCAATACGCGTGCTTTGGATAATGAAACGTTTGAGCAGGATGCGGAGCATTTCTTCCTGAAGGTTGTCCGACACGGTGAACTCACGGTCCAGCAATCCCACTACGTCTTCCATCGACCTCCGTTCCGATTCGTTGAGCATGAAACGAACGACATGCGAAGAACCGTTGAACAGGAATCCGCTGCATGACACTTCGTGGTCATTGCCGTAAATGCAATAGAAGTTACTGTTGAACAGAACCGTCAGGTACTCTCCGTCGATCGAGAGAAATTCCAGGTGCTGGAGGTTGGAAAGGGAGATGACCTCGTTCTCGGCCAGTATCACTTCCTGATGGTCTATCTCGAGGGTGATGCTTCCTTTGCGTACCCAGATGAATTTATATAAACTCTTTTCTTTCTGCAGGCTCTTTTCGGTGTGATAGCTGGTAGTCAGTGCCAGCATACCTTTCAGTTTGGTCTGGTAAGTTCTTATCATAATCAATCCTCCATGGCTGATGCGTCAAATGACAGGGGTAATAAATGTCCGATGCTTTGTACTTCGTAGATACACTTCTTGCCATAAAGCAATATACGGATGGGCTGTTTATATCGTTTCTCTGTTTCCAGAATCACCTGGCGACAAGCACCGCAGGGCGGGATAGGAGTGTCGATAAAGTCCTTCTCGGTACGTGCAGCGATGGCAAGTGTCACCACAGCTTGGTCGGGATACTGCGAGTTGGCATAAAATAGCGTGGTGCGTTCGGCACAGAGTCCGGACGGATAGGCCGCATTCTCCTGATTGGTTCCTGTCACTACCACACCGTTGGCCAGCAGTGCTGCCGCTCCTACCGAAAAGTGCGAGTAAGGTGCATAGCTGCGCCGGGTTGCCTCGATGGCGTCATCCAATAAGGCACGGTCTGTATCATTGAGTTCATCATATTCATATACTTTGATTACAGAGGTAATAGTCAGGTCTTTCATGTGCGTAGGTGGTTTATAGTTCTACAAATCATGTTACAAAGTTAGAAAAGAGATTGATAATCCCAATTATTTTTATGATTTTTGTGCCGCATAACTTAAGATACACAAATAATAGATGAATAGCAAACTCCTCAGGCTGATTGCCATAGTTACAGTCCTTGCTTTTGCTGCAGGTGCCCAGGCGCAGCGCAGGAATTCCCGTTACGTAGATTATATAAATAAGTATAGTGCCCTGGCCGTGCAGCAAATGAAAGAGCATAAGATACCTGCCAGTATCACACTGGCTCAGGGATTGCTTGAGAGTGGTGCGGGCATGAGTACGTTGGCTCGTAAAAGTAATAATCACTTCGGCATCAAGTGTGGCAGCAATTGGAATGGGCGTACCGTTCGTCATGACGACGATGCCCGTAACGAGTGTTTTCGTGCGTACCGCAATCCCCGCGACTCGTACGAGGACCATTCTGCATTCTTGAAGCGCGGAGCCCGCTATGCATTCCTTTTTAAACTGAAGATAACCGATTATAAGGGGTGGGCGCGTGGTTTGAAAAAGGCCGGATATGCCACCGATCCTTCGTATGCCAACCGTCTGATAACGATCATTGAAGATTACGACCTCTATAAATATGACCGTAAGGGGGGATGGAGTTCGTCGAAGAGTGAACCGACGGTGCTCAATCCGCATCAGGTTTACATAGCAAACGGCATCGCTTATATCGTAGCCCGTGACGGGGATACCTTTAAGTCGCTGGCCAAAGAGTTCGATATCCGCTGGAAGAAGCTGGTGAAGTACAACGATCTGCAGCGTGACTATACTTTGATGAGCGGTGACATCATCTATCTGAAAGAGAAGAAAAAGCGGGCATCCAAACCTTATACGGTCTATATCGTAAAAGACGGAGACTCCATGCATACCATTTCGCAGAAATTTGCCATCCGGCTGAAGAACCTGTACAAGATGAACCGCAAGGACGGAGATTATATTCCTGAAGTGGGAGACAGGCTGAGGCTGAGATAGGCTTCACTTCCGGCTGCGGAGCATATCAGAAATACGTTGACAATAAAAGGGTGTAGCCTTCCCTCACGGATGGTTACACCCTTTTGCCGTCGGGGCTACACCCTTTCCGTCGGATGGCTACACCCGGATCATGGTCTTTTCTTGCCGGACTTACAATCGGTTATCGGAAAAAGGGAGTACTGCTTTGTTACGAAACTGTACAGGGTGTTCATTATCGGACACCCTCTTTCTTTTTTTTCCCTTGAAACTCAATGCTTTCCTTTTTTGGCACAAGGTTTGAATATAGAGGCATAAAGAACAGTGCAAATTTATAATTAACTATATATGGACAGAGAAATTCCTAAAGAGGTGCGCAATAAAGAGCGTAATAAAAAGATTATCCGTTTTTCGGCTATCGGTATCGTCGGGATAATAGGTATCAGCGTACTGATTTCGTTGTTGCGTACAGGCGTGCAGAAAAAGGACCTTGTGTTTTCTACCGTCGATAAGGGTACGATTGAAGTCAGTGTCAGTGCTTCGGGCAAGGTGGTGCCTGCTTTTGAAGAGATCATCAATTCACCGATCAATACCCGCATCGTGGAGGTGTATAGAAAAGGCGGTGATAGTGTAGATGTAGGTACGCCCATCTTGAAACTCGACTTGCAGAGTACGGAAACCGACTATAAAAAGCTGCTGGACGAAGAAGAAATGAAACGTTATAAGCTCGATCAGGCAAAAGTGAACAGCCAGACCAAACTGAGCGATATGGCGATGCAGATCAAAGTGTCGGAAATGAAACTTGCCCGGATGAAAGTGGAACTTCGCAATGAACAGTATCTGGACAGCCTTGGAGCCGGTACGACCGACAAGGTGCGCCAGGCCGAACTGAGCTACAATACTTCCCGCCTTGAACTGGAACAGCTTAAACAGCAATATGCCAACGAAAAGCAAATAGCAGCCGCTGACCTGAAGGTTCTTGAACTCGATCTCAATATGTTCCGTAAAGGACTTGCCGAAATGAAGCGTACCCTGGACGATGCCCAGATTCGTTCGCCGCGCAAAGCCATCCTTACTTACATCAACAACCAGATCGGAGCCCAGATTCCGCAAGGCGGACAGGTAGCCATTATTTCCGACCTGAGCCATTTCAAAGTGGATGGTGAAATAGCCGATACTTATGGTGACCGTGTGGCAGCCGGTGGCAAAGCCATTGTAAAGATAGGCAGCGAGAAACTCGAGGGAATCGTGAGCAGTGTCACCCCGCTTTCGAAGAATGGGGTTATTTCATTCTCCGTGCAATTGAAAGAGGACAACAACAAGCGGTTGCGTTCGGGACTTAAGACCGATGTATACGTGATGAATGCCGTGAAGGAAGATGTGCTGCGCATAGCCAATGCTTCTTATTACGTAGGCCGGGGCGAGTACGATCTGTTTGTGATGACTTCGGATGATGAAATCGTAAAACGTAAAGTCCAGTTGGGCGACTCCAACTTTGAATTTGTAGAAGTGGTGAGCGGATTGAACCCGGGCGACAAGGTAGTGGTCAGCGACATGACGAACTACAAAAATAAGAATAAACTGAAAGTGAAATAATACTCCTGAAATATCTTTTGAATGAAGCCCCCTTAGGTTTTAAACTAAAGGCCTGTTGGTTTTAAACCAACGAGGTCTTGGTTTAAAAGGTAAGCCGTGTGCCTTTTAATATGCAAAATTATGATAACAATTTATCTCAAACAATCCTATAACTTGCTGAAGGAGAACCGTTTCGTAAATGGTATCTCTATTGCGGGTACAGCTTTGTCGGTGGCGGCCGTGATGCTTATTTATCTTGTCTACCAAGTAAATTTTTCTGCGTATGCACCCGAGTCTAACCGATATCGGATTCTGTTTGTGAGCAGTCTGCAGGCATGTGGGAGTGACGGTCATCCCATCAACAACGGTGGTATGAGCCATAAGGTTGTGCGCGAATGCCTTTATCCTTTGCAGACTCCCGAGGCAGTGACTGCTTTTACTTCCGGAGATCTTCCGGTCAACGTACACGGACAGCAGTTTTACGATAAATATGCTATCAAGTTTACCGATGACGGTTTTTGGAAGGTTTTCGATTTTACTTTCTTGGCCGGCGGTCCTTTTACACATACCGATTGGGAGTCGGGCATACGCAAGGCAGTCATTTCTGACAAGCTGGCGCGCAGACTGTTCGGTACTGTTGAGGCAGTGGGACAAACTTTGCGTATGAATTATGCCGATTACCGGATATGTGGTGTGGTGAAAGAGGTCAGTCGGGCTGCCGAAAGTTCCTATGGTGATGTGTGGATACCCTATACCGCCAACGCTTCTTTATTGAAAGACAATATCTCTTATTGTGAAGGTACTACCGGAGAGTTTCAGGCTTGCATTCTATCGCGTTCCCGGTCCGACTTTGAGGCCATCCGCCGTGAGATGTTGAAGTTACAGTCAACTTTCAATGCTTCGCTCACCGGTACGAAGCTGGATTATATGCATTCTCCTTTCACTCAATGGCAGGCTGTATTGGGCACGAATGGCTTCAGTGAGGGAACCGTGGGCGAATGGTTGAAATCGACCGGTGCGGTGATCCTTTTTCTTTTGTTGTTGCCAGCCCTTAATATAATAGGTATAACCCTGACACAGTTTCGCAAACGCCGTAGCGAGATTGGAGTTCGTAAAGCGTTTGGCGCATGTTCGTTCTCGTTGGTAGAACAAGTGGTGATCGAAAATTTACTGACCTCTTGCATGGGTGGCCTGATCGGGTTGCTGCTGTCATTCGGCTTGCTGTCACTCTGCAAATCGCTTTTCTTTTCGGGAGATGTTTCGCTAACGTACGACATGCTGATACAGCCTCTCACTTTTGTGGCAGCTTTCTTTTTTACGTTGATATTGAATCTGCTGAGTGCTGCGATTCCTGCCTGGCGAGCTTCGCGGATGCCTATTACGGAAGCGTTGCATGATATGGAATAATTTTTAAAAGCAAAGACCCATGATGATAAAGCAAATATTTAAAATGATATGGAACCAACGTCGCTTGAACGGTTGGATATGGATGGAACTTCTGGTCGTATTCGTGGCACTGTGGTACCTGGTAGATATGTTTGTGGTACAGTTGTATTCTTATACCCGTCCGATGGGATATGATATCACGAACTGCTGGAAACTTTCGTTCGATGTGTATCCCGAGGATGCCGACGAGTATGTCAATGACACCACCCAGACTCAAACCGAAGGGGAGGCGTTGGCCAAAATCCTTGAACGCCTGCGTCGTGCACCGGAGGTGGATAATGCTTGCGTTGCTTTCTACTCTTCACCCTATTCCGGTGGCAACTCCTGGACACAGATCATGCCCTGTACAGCCGACAGCAGCAAGTTCAAAGAGCAATCTTATCATCAATATATCGTTTCTGCCGAATTCTATGATGTATTCCGCATCAAGAGTCGTGAGGGGAAACCGCTTAGCGAACTGCTGACTCAGAAACAGTTGTCGTATTTTATAACTCCTGCGTTGGAGAAAGATTTTTTCGGCTCACAATCGGCAGTAGGACAGAAGGTGCGTTATCCGGGCAGTACGCGGGAGATTCATATTGCGGCGGTAACAGCTCCGGTGCGTATTACAGAATTTGTAAAGCCGGAACCCGAACTTTTCTTTACGATGTGGCCCAAGGAACTGGAACGCCAGGTAAATGCTACCGGAGCATCTAATATGGAGGTTACCGTCCGAATGAAAGAAGAACTGACATCGGAACAGATGGGACATTTTCTCAACCGTATGAAGAATCAGTTGACGGAAAACAATCTCTACATAACCGGCATGGAAGATATGAAGCAACAGCGCAGTGATCGTCTGCAATACGAATGGCGAAAGATCAGTATCAACCTCCTGCTGTCTGTCTTCATCCTGCTCAATGTACTTTTCGGTATAACGGGAACATTCTGGCTGCGCATCGAGCAACGGCGCTGCGAGACCGGCCTGCGGATGGCACTCGGCAGTACGCGCCGGCGGGTAGGGTGGTTCTTTACTGCCGAGGGGTGGCTATTGCTCACCACGGTGGTTCCGTTGGTATTGGTTGTCATATTCAATATGGTACACATGGAGATTCCCGATTTATACAATCTCTCTTTCACTTGGTGGCGCTTTGCGGTCAGTTTTGGTGGGGTGCTGCTGCTTATGGGACTGATCATTGCACTGGGCACCTGGTTGCCTGCCCGCCGGGCCATGAAGTTGCAGCCGGCCGAAGCGTTGCATTATGAATAATTATTAAAATTACATATTATGATAAAACTTTATTTAAAACAATCGTGGATGCTGATCCGGCAGAACAAACTGTTCAGTAGCCTCTATGTGCTGGGCACGGGGCTTGCCATTGCCATGACAATGATCATTGCCATCGTGTATTATATTAAAATAGCTCCTATCTATCCGGAAGTGAACCGTTCGCTGACGATGCGGATGAAAGGGGTAAGCGCCATGCATGTCAAAGGAGGGGGAAATTCATATTCCTGTTCTTATGAAATGCTGAAAGACTGGTTCTATCCATTGCAATCGGCGGAGCTGGTTACCGCTGTAAACGAACACTTTCTGACCCGGAAGGGATCTTATATACAACCGGCCGGGGGAGGCGAGCAAATACCGGCTCTGGTAAAGTATACCGATCCTAATTTTTTTCGGTTGTTCGAGTTTGAATTTCTGGATGGGAAGCCTTTCTCGGAGGCCGATTTAGCCAGTGGGATTCGTAATGTAGTACTTTCTGACCGGATGGCCCGCCGCATTTTCGGCAGGACCGATGTGGTAGGGCAGACGTTTAAGCAAGACTTTAAGGAATCCAAAGTGGTCGGTGTGGTACGTGAGGGTAGTTATCTGTTGCCGGCATCTTACGGACAAATCTATATGCCGTATTCTTGTTTGCCGGGATACGACAAAAACAATGATGGAAGTCATAAGGTCGGTACTTATGTCGTTTACTTCAAGGTTCGTCAGAAAGAAGATATGCCGAAACTTTATGCGGAAGTCAACGAACTGGTGCGTAAATACAATACTTCCCAGAAAGAGTATACAGTAGATATCTTTCATCAACCGGATCCGTATTGGCAGACATGGTTCAGAGAGGGCAATACGAACGAGATTGACTGGGCATCGGTCATTAAACTGTATGGAGGGGCGCTTTTGGCGTTGTTGCTGGTGCCTGCCATCAACCTGAGTGGCATGATATCCAGCCGTATGGACGATCGCCTGGCGGAAATGGGGATACGAAAAGCGTTTGGAGCCAACCGGAAACAATTGTTGAACCAGGTGTTATGGGAGAATCTGCTTCTTACCTGTATCGGTGGATTGATGGGGCTTATTGTTTCGTGGGGACTGCTTGTGCTGGGGCGCAATTGGGTGTTTAGTCTGTTTGACAAATATCCGACAGTCATATCCGACGGAGTCGATGTGGCTATCAATCCGCAAATGCTGTTCAGTCCTTTGATGTTTTGCGTAACGTTTGCTTTTTGTTTGATACTGAACCTGCTTTCCGCATGGTGGCCCACATGGCGTTCGTTACACAAAGATATTATTGATTCACTAAACGAAAAGAAATAAAATATGATACGACTAATAATGAAAAACCTCTGGGCCCGCCGCCGGAAGAACGGATGGTTACTGGCCGAATTGATATTGGTATCGATTGTCACATGGGTGATTGTTGATCCGTTGGTGGTGCTGACACACGACCGGAATTTGCCGGAAGGCTATCGTCCCGATCACCTTTTCCTGCTTCAGTTGGCTTCATACCCTGCCGGGTCGGAGCAATTCCGTGCCGAAGAGAATGATACATTGGCGCGTAAAGCCAATTTCGAACGGTTGCTCAACAAACTCAAACACTACGAGGGAGTCAAGTATACTACTTTCATCTTGAACGAACAGTATCCTTCGGCACTTTCCATAAGCAACGGCAACACGATGTTCGATACCATTCCGGTCCGCACTCTCCGTCTTGCCTTTATACCTCATACCGATTATTTCCGGACCATGGGGATGGAGGGAGCCGAGGGTATGACGGCCGAACAATTGGATAACCGTGATTTCCTGTGGACCGAATCGGTGCTGACAGCGGATATCTCACAACGGCTGAAAGACGGAAAACCGCTTTACGGACGCCGCCTTGGAAACGGGGACGAGGAAGACTACCGGGTGGGGGGAGTGATAGCTCCTGTTCGCTACCGGAGTTATATGCAGCCCATGCCCATAGAGTTATATGTGTATGAAGAGTTTCCTGATTATATGTACTATTATATTCCGCTGATAGCTTTGCGTATAGACGATCATTTGTCGGAGAAGGTTTTCTTGCATCACTTCCGTGAGTGGATGAATAAGGAGTTGACAGTCGGTAACTATTATGTGAAGTCAGTGCAGTCGTTTAGTGACATTCAGGAGCAGCATGAATTTTCCGAGGGTATCACCAATCAGTATCGTCTGAACCTGGCTTTGGGTATCTTCTTTTTAGTGAACCTTTGCCTGGGAGTAGCAGGAACTTTCTGGATGCAGACCCGTTCACGCCGTGAAGAGGTGGGCATCATGCTTTCTTTCGGCGGTACTCCTTCACACATCACCCGCCTGCTGTTATACGAGGGTTGGATACTGACCACATTGGGTACGTTGACCGGCTGCTTACTCTATTTGCAATACGCATTGAGGGACGGGCTTTATACTACCTGTAACAGTGCGGAAGAGGCAATGCCTGCTTACTGGATCAACCATTTCGGCCTGCATTTTACGGCGGTTACTCTGATCGTATATCTCTTGCTGCTGATTGTAGTTTCCATCGGAATCTGGATGCCGGCACATAAACTTAGCCGTATCAGTCCGGTAGATGCGCTGCGTGACGAATAATCACTCGTTAAACCCATAGACAGTATGATTAAACTTTATTTCAAACAAGCCTGGCAACTGCTGAAACAAAATCCTTTGTTCAGCAGTGTGTACGTGCTTGGTACAGGATTAGGCATTGCCATGACCATGAGCTTGGTGATCATTTATTACATCAAGATGGCACCGGTCTACCCCGAAGAGAACCGGAACCGAATCCTGGTGAGTAAAGGGATGACTGCGATAGAGCAAGGCAATGAAAATAACTGGTTCAGTTCGAATGTATCTTTTCAGACGGTGAAACGCTTCTATTATCCGCTGAAGAGTGCCGAGGCTGTGGGGTGTTCTTTGGACGGGCATACTACATCGCTGCTTGAACTGCCGGAGAGTAAAGATCTGAAAGAGGTACAGGTGAAACTGGTAGATGCCGGATTCTGGAAAGTTTTCAGCTTCGCTTTTGTAGATGGTAAGCCGTTCACCCGGGCTGATTTTGATTCCGGATTGCGCAAAGCCGTTATTTCCGTAACGTTGGCTCGCCGGCTTTACGGAGATAATGCTCCGGTGGGCCGTACCTTTGTTCTCGACTCGGACGAATATCAAGTGTGTGGCGTGGTTAAAGATGTGTCCTTCATTACTCCTGCTACGTATGCCGACATCTGGTTGCCGCTGACGGTAGATGCTGAGGTCGTAGAGGAGAAAGAGGGTAGTTATGAGTTGATTGGAAATCTGAGTGTTTATATGTTGGCACCCTCTGTCGGTTCGAAAGATAAGGTTGCCGGGGAAGTGCGGGATGCGTTCCGTAAATACAATTTCTCTCAGAAAAAGTACAAGGTCGATTTATATGGACAGCCCGTATCTTATTGGAAAAGCACTTTTTATGAATATTGTAATTCGGCACCCGATTGGGGAAAACTGATACGGACGTATGGGACTATCCTGCTGGCTTTGCTTTTTGTTCCTGCACTGAATCTGGCAGGAATGATCGCTTCGCGGATGAAACGTCAGCTTTCTGAAATGGGTATACGTAAGGCTTTCGGGGCCTCCAAAGCTTCGCTCCTGATGCAGGTCTTTTGGGAGAATCTGTTTCTTACGGGGCTTGGAGGGTTGTTGGGCTTATTACTTTCGTATCTGATTGTCTATTGCGGGCGTAATTGGTTACCCGACCTGCTAAGTGCATATTCGGATGTGATACCCGAGGGAGTTGACAGTTTCTTAACTCCCGGTATGTTGCTGAATCCTGTGGTGATAGGCATTACATTTCTGGTCAGCTTGATACTGAATGTGCTGTCGGCTTTGATTCCGGCCCTGCATGCTTTGAAGAAAGATATTGTATATTCGCTTAACGATAAAAGATAAATAGCTATGAACCTGATGATGATACTCCGCCAACTGTGGAACCAGCGTGCTGCCAACGGATGGATTCTGGGCGAACTGGTGGTTGTGACTTATTTCTTATGGGGAGTAGTCGACCCTGTGTACGTATTATTGTCCGACAAGGCATTGCCCGACAATTACGACCTCACTGATACTTACTTGCTGAGCATAGGTGCATACTCTGCCAATCATACCAGATATAATCCGGAGTTGGATTCGGACTCATTGAAACAGGTTGATTTTATGCGTATTGTAGATCAGGTACGCCGCTATCCGGGAGTCTCTGATGTGACTATCAGCTTTTTCAATTCATATCCGCAAAGCGGTACCTGGAATGGAGGACAGCTTTTCAATGATACGATCTTTGCAAATATACAGCAGATGACATTTCTTTCCGGCACCGACTATTTTGGAGTCTTCCGGATACATGATGCCCGGACGGGAGAAATACCTCCGGTGCTTGCGGAAGGAGAACAGGGAATCTATCTGACTCCTGACGTTGCCGAAAAACTGTTCGGTGAAAAGTATCCGCAGAACAAATGGATACATTGGGGAGACAGTACCCGTAAATCTCCGTTGACTGCTGTAATCGATCCCTTGCAAATCAGGAGTATCAGTCAGCCCGGTCCGTTGGTATTCAAAGCTACTTCTGAATTAATCCATCTTCCGGGAGCGGCCCGCATCTGCTTCCGCGTACGTGACGGACTGGCATCACCAGCTTTCACCGAGACTTTTAAGCGTGAGATGCGTCCGCGGATGCAGATCGGAAACTATTATCTGGCGTCACTCACGGATTTTGAAACGGTAAGTAAACACTTTGAGTATTATATGGGAACTACGGGCACTATCCGTTTGCAGATCATCCTTGCTGCATTTTTTCTACTCTGTGTGTTCTTGGGGATGGGCGGCACTTTTTGGTTACGTTGCAACTCACGGCGGGAGGAAATGGGAATTTACATGACGATGGGGGCTACTCGCCATCGGTTGATCCGGCAATTTCTTCTGGAGGCCTGGTGGATGGTTACTATTGCATTTGTAATAGGAGCCTTGGCGCAATTCCAAATTGTATATCTCAATGGTTTTGCATTTGCGCCGGATGATCCGAATCCGGATTATATACAGAATCGTCCGGTGTTACACTTCCTTATTGTATCAGCCATTTCATATATTTTGATCCTGGCTGTTTCATTTGTGGCTACTTACATCCCGGTGTCGAAAGCTGCCCGGATGAATCCTGCGGATGCTTTGCGGGACGAGTAATCAAACTTAAAATTCACCACGGATCGGCAGATTGCACCGATATATCATGTAGACGATCTATCATTTCTTCTCCGTGCAATCTGCCGATCCGTAGTGAAAGACGTTTTCGGTATATTTAGAAATACGTTTCATAGCCCGGTGGAGTTGTCATACCTGAATGACCCTATATTCTGTCGGTGTACAGCCGACCACCTTTTTAAATATCCGTGTGAAATGTTGCGGATATTGGAATCCCAGTTCATAAGCGATTTCACTGACAGTTTTTTCCGAAGCCAATATCCTTTCTTTGGCTATATTGATTATTTTTCCCTGAATGTATTCCTGAGCGGTCTTTCCGGTTTCCTTTTTAATCAGATCGCCGAAATAGTTGGATGACAGGTTTACCTTGTCTGCGAAATATTTAACTGTGGGCAATTTTTCGTTTGGCGATTGTTCACTTTGGAAATAGACATCGAGTAGGTCTTCGAACTTCATCAATACATCTTTGTTCACTTTCGAACGTGTCACGAACTGACGTTCGTAGAAACGCATGCAATAATCCAATAACAATTCGATATTTCTTGCGATCAGGCGCTTGCTATGCTTGTCTATCGGACGGGACAACTCCTGTTGTACCTTGTCAAGGCAATCCTGAAAAATCTTTTTCTCGTCGTCCGAAAGATGCAGGGCTTCATTCGATGCGTATGAAAAGAACGAGTAGTGCTTGATTTCCTGTCCCAAAGATGTGCCGCGGATAAGGTCGGGATGGAAAAGTATCCCGTGTGACATCGGGCGTACACCATCGTTTAGCTTTACTTCGACTACTTGTCCCGGTGCGAAACTTGTCACTGTGCCTTCCTGATAATCATACATTTGCCGTCCGTAACGCAGATCGCCACACTTTGTCTGTTTCAGGAACAGAGCGTATAATCCATAATTGAGAGTGAAATGTGTGGGAAACACTGTGGCTTTCGACAAGTCGACTACCGTTACCAAAGGGTGCAATGTCTCGAGACCATACATTTTATTATACTGGTCTACCGAGTTGAGCTTGATTACTTCTTCCATAGGACATCTGGTTGTTTATTCTGTGACAAATGTAAGAATTTTCATTATATGTAGTATGGGTGAGGAGATTAAAACAGGAATAGGGGTAAAAATATCCGTAATTAGGGTTGTATCGTCGGCATTTTTCCTGCCAATGTACCCGAAATTAATAGAACTTTTAGTTCACCAACGGGCAGTGTGTTCATTTTCGGACACCCAACTCTCTGCTTAATATACGATTTATGAGGAAGTTATCTGTTTGGCATACCATTTGATTCTATCTCGTCTGTGTGGAATCGATATAGAACAAAATGAAACATCTAAATAAACTAAAGTTATGATTACATTAACCTCTCTTTCTAAAATCTATCGTACAAACGAGATTGAAACAGTAGCCCTTGAGAATGTCAACCTGAAAGTTGATCGTGGTGAATTTCTTAGCATTATGGGACCTTCCGGTTGTGGCAAATCGACTTTACTGAACATTATGGGTTTGCTTGATGCCCCTACCGCAGGGACAATAGAGATAAACGGTACACATACAGAGGGTATGAAAGATAAAGAGCTGGCCGCTTTCCGTAATAAAACGCTTGGTTTTGTATTCCAGTCCTTCCATCTGATAAATTCACTTAACGTAATGGATAATGTGGAACTTCCCTTGTTGTATCGCCATATAGCTTCTTCCGAACGTCGTAAACTGGCACAAGAGGTTCTTGAGAAGGTCGGTTTGAGTCATCGCATGCGTCATTTTCCGACACAGCTTTCCGGCGGTCAGTGCCAGCGCGTTGCCATTGCCCGTGCCATTATCGGTAATCCTGAGATCATCCTTGCCGACGAACCTACCGGTAACCTGGACTCTAAGATGGGTGCCGAGGTGATGGAATTGCTTCATCGCCTGAATAAAGAAGACGGACGCACCATCGTAATGGTAACTCACAATGAGGAACAGGCCGGACAGACTTCACGTACCGTCCGGTTTTTCGACGGACGTCAGGTACAGTAAGCAATAAAGGAATGCAAAATACAATCTAATAAAAAGAGCTTATGATTAAGCAATACTTTAAGCAGTCACTTGTTCTTCTTCAGCAGAATAAGTTGCTGAGTGTTATTGCCATTATTGGTACGGCACTGGCCATTGCCATGATAATGTGCATTGTACTTATCTATCAGGCAAGAACAGCCAACTATGAACCGGAGATAAATCGCGACCGTACCTTATCGATCGAGATGACGATTGCTCAGAAAATTGATGATAAAGGATGGAATATGGGGAATCAGTTATCACTGCGTACCATTAAAGAATGTTTCTATCCAATGACTACGGCGGAAGCGGTGAGCGCCGTGCACTACAGCATGACGTCTTTGGCGGCTACTCCCGACGGAACCCGGGAAGTGAAGTGTGCGGTCAGTTATACGGATGATAATTTTTGGCGTGTATTTGGTTTCCGCTTTCTGCATGGTAAACCTTACGGGCAGGAATTTGTGTCCGGCGAGAAGAAACTGGTAGTGACCCGCTCGTTGGCTCGTCGTCTGTTTGGCATCGACAATGCGGTGGGACGTATCATTTCATTAGGATTTGTCGATTATACCGTCTGCGGAGTAGTGGCCGATGTGTCGGTATTGGCCGAGGCTGCTTATGCCGAGGCTTGGGCTCCTTATACGGCATTGCCGGATTATGAACGTAGTGTCAGCGAGGGTCTGCAAGGAGGATATTCATGTTATATACTGGTACCCAAGGGGGCCGATCCGGATGTAGTTCGAGCCGAGGCACAACAGAATGTAGACCGTATGAACGCCAATCAGAAAGAACTGAAATTGCTGCTTGGAGGTGCGCCCGACACCCGCCTGATGTCTTTGGCCCGTGATAATCCGTTTGATGATCCGGATACATCGCGGTTGGTTCTGATTTATATCGTAGTGATTACCATCCTGTTGTTGGTGCCTGCCATTAACCTGAGCGGTATCACACTTTCGCGTATGCGCCGGCGGATGGAAGAGATCGGTGTGCGACGTGCTTTCGGTGCCACTCGTGGAGAACTTCTCCGGCAGGTGCTCGCCGAGAATCTGGTTGTTACATTGATGGGAGGTGTATTGGGACTGATCTTGTCGTACATAGCCGTGTTGTGTATGCGTGACTGGTTACTCAATACTTCTATGTCGGGGTATTATGGAGTGGACACTCAGGTATCCGCAGGTATGGTCATTCAACCGTTTGTATTTGTTTGTGCGTTATTGTTCTGCTTGTTGATGAATCTGCTGAGTGCGGGAATTCCAGCCATTCGTGTATCGCGCACCAACATTGTCAATGCCATTAAATAGAAGAAATCATGATAAAACATTTATTGAAACAGATATGGGCCCAGCGCTCTGTCAACGCCTGGTTGTGGTTTGAACTGATGATTGTCTCAGTCTGCCTGTTCTATGTAATGGACTATCTGTACGTAACCGGAAGATTGTATGCCACTCCGCTCGGTTTTGATACCGAGCACGTTTATCGGGTAAAACTAGCTTCGATACCTCCCGGAGGAAAGGAATATAAACCCGGTGATACTGATAGCTTGAAGATAGAACAATGGTTCTCCATCCTTTCGCGCCTCAGGGCTTATCCGGGAGTAGAGGCCGTATCGCTGAGTATTGGTTCGCATCCTTACAATCAAAACAGTTCCAGCGGTTCAAGGGGGATAGATACCACTTGGGTACACGGATATGTATATAATGTATCACCCGATTATTTCCGGGTATTCCGCATCACTGACAAGCAGGGAAAAACCGAGTCACTTGTACAGGCGGCTACTCAGGAAAACACATGGATCATTTCTGCCGAAACCGAACGTGAGTTTTCCGCTAAGGGAACCGATGCACTGGGTAAAGGAGTGAAGAATTGGGGCGAGACAGAACCGACACATACCATTCGCGGTATATGCAATACCATCCGCTTTGATGATTTTTATCCGCTTTACCCTACTTATATCGAATGTCATTCGGAGGCTGCTTTGTTAGGGTGGAGGGGGAATAATGCGGAGTTTTGTGTGCGTGTCCGTCCGGATGCGGATGGTGTGGATTTTCCGTCCCGTTTCCGTAAAGATATGAAGGTACAGCTTCGGGTCGGTAATTTTTATCTTCTGGATATTACCTCTTTTGACGATCTTCGTGAGAACTATTACCGCAGCAACGGGAAGATAAATGATGTGAAAACCCGGATTGCCGCTTTAGGCTTCTTCTTGCTGAACATTCTGATGGGAGTGATCGGTACATTTTGGATACGGACACAGCAACGGCGTTCGGAGATGGGACTTCGGCTGGCTTTGGGATCTACCCGTGCGAACCTCAGAAGTTTGCTGATCGGTGAAGGGGTTTTATTATTAATACTGGCCACGGTGCCGGCTGCTGTCATAAGTCTGAATCTTGCCTTTATGGATTTGCTGACCGATACGATGCCGGTTGTTACCGTCACCCGTTTCTTGATTGTGCAGGCTATGACGTTTGTGTCGATAGTTGTCATGATCGTCATCGGGATTTGTATACCTGCCCGTCAGGTCATGCGCATTCAGCCTGCAGAAGCACTGCACGAAGAATAAGCATGTCTGTTGGGGGACACTCCCGAGTTCATTTACGGGCAGAGTGTTCATTATCGGACACCTTGTTGGGAACATAAGCGGTTGTATTTAAAGGAATTAATTTTTTGGCATATCATTTGAACAAGAATCTAATAAAAGAAATATTTAAAACTATAAGTGATGATTACATTAACTTCTCTTTCTAAAATTTATCGTACAAACGAGATTGAAACAGTAGCGCTCGAAAACGTGAATCTGACAGTCAACCGTGGTGAGTTTCTGAGTATCATGGGACCTTCGGGTTGTGGTAAATCTACTTTGTTGAACATCATGGGATTGCTGGATGCTCCTACGACGGGTACGATCGAAATAAACGGTACACATACAGAAGGCATGAAAGATAAAGAATTGGCTGCTTTCCGTAATAAGACACTGGGTTTCGTTTTCCAGTCTTTCCACCTGATCAACTCACTCAACGTACTGGATAATGTGGAGCTTCCGTTACTCTACCGTCGTGTCAGTTCGTCCGAGCGTAGAAAGTTGGCGCAGGAGGTTCTCGAGAAGGTGGGTTTGAGCCATCGTATGCGTCATTTCCCGACACAGCTTTCCGGTGGTCAGTGCCAGCGCGTTGCCATTGCCCGTGCCATTATCGGTAACCCCGAGATTATTCTTGCCGACGAACCTACCGGTAACCTGGATTCTAAGATGGGTGCCGAAGTAATGGAACTGCTTCATCGCCTGAATAAGGAAGACGGACGTACCATCGTAATGGTTACTCACAATGAAGAACAGGCCAAACAAACCTCTCGCACCATCCGCTTTTTCGACGGACGTCAAGTGCAATAAATAATACAAAGTACAATGAAAGCAAAAATTATACTCGTAGCTTTGGCTCTTTTCCTGGGAGCCATCGGTTATACGGTGCAAGCTCAATGCAGTGCCGATTGCCAATGTGGTAAAACTACCGAAGATAAAACCTTGGCTGTCGGTAACCGTAAAGTTGCCGATTTCTCCATGATCCGGCTGGAAGCTGTCGGAGATATTTTTTTCACTCAGTCCGACCGTTGTTCCGTCCGGATAGAGGGGCCGCAAGAATACGTATCCAAAACTACTACAGTTGTGAAAAATGGTGTTTTAGTGATCGGATATCAAAAAAACAACAATAATTCCAAACACATAAAATTGTATATTACGGCTCCCAATCTGGACAATGTGAAGTTGCAAGGCGTGGGTAGCTTTAATTGCCGGAAACCACTTCGGTCAAGGCGCTTCGACCTGATCCTTTCAGGAGTGGGAGATGTTAATATCGACAATTTGAAGTGTAAGGATTTCACGGTGAAACTGGATGGAGTGGGCTGTGTAAATGTCAAGGTTGATTGTGACGCATTGGAAGCCCAAGCCAATGGAGTGGGAAGCATGACCCTGAATGGTAAAGCCGGTACCGCAAAAATATCAAGAAACGGGGTTGGCGGTGTCAATACCGGTGGACTGAAAATAGGAAAATAGTAACAAGCACAAAATGATTAAACAATATTTCAAGCAGGCCCTTGCACAACTCAGACAGCAGCCCTTGCTGACTACGATTAGTGTGTTGGGCACTGCTTTGACCATTTGCCTGATTATGGTAGTGGTCATGCAACAGCAAATAAAAACCACCCCTTTTGCTCCGGAGAGTAACCGTAACCGGCTATTGCATGTCAAACAGATGAGCACGAGCAACAAAAACTGGAGTGATGACGGATCGAGTAACGGTCCGATGGGGCTGCAGACAGCAAAAGGATGTTTTGAAGGATTAACGACGGCCGAGGAAGTCAGTATCTATACGATACCCGAAACTATGCAGGTAGCTTTGCCCCGTGGTGTACGTACGGGGATCGATGCCCTCGAGACCGATGGAGCTTTCTGGAGGATATTCGACTTTTCGTTTATAGACGGTAAGCCTTATTCGGATGCGGAAGTAAAATCCGGGCTTCCGGTAGCTGTTATAACAGAGAGTGTCGCACGTCTTCTTTTCGGTACGTCTCATCAGGTGTCCGGTAAGGAGATCTTGGTGAATGATGCGGTCTACCGGATAAGCGGAGTGGTGAAAGATGTGTCTTCAATGGCTTCGACAGCCTATGCACAGATTTGGGTTCCATATTCATCGACCCATATTACGGGAGGAGACAATACCTGGTGTGACGGGATTATGGGAGTGATGCGAGTGGTGATCCTGGCCCGCAGTTCTTCCGACTTCGAAGCTATCCGTGCAGAGTGCGAACGTCGCCGCTTGGCTTATAACGCCGGGTTGGGTGATTATTTTGTTTTCTACCGTGGGCAGCCGGATGACCAACTGACGATGTCGCAGCATAAGTGGGCAAATGTGCAGCCGGATATGGCAGCCTATTTTCGTCAGCAAGTCATTATATTTTTGATTCTGTTACTGGTACCTGCCATCAATCTGAGCTCGATGACCCATAGCCGTTTGAGACAACGCGTTGCCGAGATCGGTGTACGGCGTTCGTTCGGAGCTACCCGTGGGGGAGTGATGGGGCAAATTGTTGCCGAGAATCTGGTACTGACTTTGATGGCCGGAGTGGTCGGACTGTTGTTCTGTCTGATCATATCTTATTGTTGGGGAGGTACGCTTTTTGCCGATAGCAGATTGATGTACCTTAACACGGCTCCGGTTATCGAGTGGAAAATGCTTTTTAAATTTTCTACTTTTATTTATGCATTACTTTTCTGTTTGGCACTGAATCTGCTGAGTAGTGGATGGCCGGCCTGGAGGGCATCGCGGATGTCTATTATAAATGCTCTTAGCGGAAAGCTTAACTAAACACTACACAAACGATGAATAAGAAACTGTTGAAACAAATAGTAAACGAACGGCGCTCTAACTCCTGGCTGTTCATAGAACTGCTGCTGGTAAGCATTGTGCTTTGGTATGTAGTCGATTATATGTTTGTCACCCTTTATACCTATTTTGAACCTCGCGGGTTCGATATTGAGAATACCTACCGGGTGGAGTTCGATTACCTGACAGAGAAAAGTCCCGACTACATAGCCAACCGTACGGATGAGGAAGCACATGCAGATATGCGTGAGTTATTGGATCGCCTTCGTCGTCGTCCCGGAGTCGAGGCGGTGAGTATGTCGCAAAATTCTTTCCCGTACAACGGAAGTAACAGTGGGATGGACGTACGCCTGGATACCATGGAGAGCAAGTACAACATCCGTCGTTGGGTGACGCCCGATTTCTTCCGTGTTTTCCGTTATCAGGGGGCCAACGGAGAAACTCCGGAACAATTAGCTGCTCTGTTGAAGGAGGGTACTTTTATGGTATCGCGTAATGTGTTCGAGTCACGTTATAAGATTGATCTGAAAGACTATGTAGGCAAAGAGTTTTGTCTGGATCAGGATACTGCCCATTTATCCAAATTGGTGGCAGCGCTCCAAGTGGTCCGTTATGATGATTTTTCCTCCGGTGCTTATAGCCGGTCCGCAGTCATCTTGTTACCGGAGAATCGGTTGGCTTCGGGCAATGAAATCTGTTTGCGTACGAACAAAAACGAATCTGCCGCTTTTGCCGAACAACTGATGAAGGATGCCCCGTCCCAATATCGGGTAGGCAATCTTTTTCTGACCAAGGTAAGTTCATTCCGGGACATACGGCATACGTTCCAGTTGGACGATATGAATACTTTACGTAACTATCTGGTAGGTATGGGCTTTTTGCTGCTCAATATTTTTCTGGGGCTATTGGGAACATTCTGGTTCCGCACCCAGCAGCGTAAAGGTGAGATGGCGCTGATGATGGCAGTAGGAGGGAGTAAGCAAAGCGTATTCTTTCGTTTGCTGAGCGAAGGTTGGCTGATGCTTCTTCTGGTTACTCCGTTGGCTATTGGTGTCGATTTCTATATCGCAAAGAGTGAACTGACACCTTCGTGGTACTTTTCTACTTTTTCTGTCGGTCGCTTTATGTTGTGCGAAGGCATCACGTTACTGTTGATGGCACTGATGATCTTGGCAGGTATCTGGTTCCCGGCCCGTCAGTCTATGAAAATCCAGCCGGCGGAGGCATTGCACGAAGAATAAAAGCTTATCGCAATATTTTATCATCTATCTGCGTTGTTTTCAAGATTATAACGTATATTTGCGTTCACAATCCTGATACAACGCAGATTTTTGCTATGAACAAACGATTATATACTATATTTCTTATATCTGTCTTCTTATTACTCCCGGGATTTTCCACTGCTGCGGAACGTATTTATAATGTTCTCTTCGTTCAGTCGTATGCTCCGGAGACACCTTGGCATAATGACTTGGTTCGGGGGTTGAAAGACGGTTTCGGTGAATCGGGATTGAAAGTGAATATTACAACCGAATTTCTGGATGCCAATTTCTGGACTTATCAATCCGAAAAGCTGATTATGCGTCGTTTTTGCGAACGGGCCCGTGAAAGGGGAACAGACTTGATTGTTACCGTCAGTGACGAGGCTTTTCATACTTTGCTGACATGCGGAGACTCGTTAGCCTTGCAGTTGCCCGTTGTCTTTTTTAATATAAAATATCCGGAAGGCAGCCTGATCGATTCGTTACCCAATGTGTGTGGATATACGGCGAATCCCGATTTCGGAGAATTACTGAGGCAGGCGAGTCGCCTTTTCCCTACCCGGACGGAGGTGGTCTGTATCTCCGACAATAGCCTGTTGAGTTCGAAAGGGAAAGATGATTTTATGAACGAATGGGAAGGCTTTGTGGAGGAGCATCCGGAATATACGGTGACCTTTTATAATTCGCAGACCGATACAACCAATAAAATTATTGCTTCTACCTGCTATCCCCGCAATACACATAAGACATTGATCATCGCTCCTAAGTGGTCGTCTTTTATGTCCTTTATCGGTCGTAACTCAAAAGCGCCTTTCTTTTCGTGCGAGAACCTTGCGTTGACTAATGGTGCCTTTGGCGCGTATGATGCCGATTCGTATGCTTCGGCGCATGAAGTAGGGCGGACGGCCGCCGATGTGCTGCGTGGCAAATCTCCCTCGGAAGTGGGAATCATTGAATCTCCTTTGAAGTTTATGTACGATTTCAAGCAGCTTGTGTTTTTTAAGGTAGATCCCAAGCAGGCGAGTGCTATCGGCGGAACCATTATTAACGAGCCATATATGGAGAAATACCGTATGCTGTACATCTTGTTGTATAGTTCGATATTGGCTTTACTGGTGTTCCTGATAGTGTGGCTGTATCGTATAAACCGTCGTGAATCCCGCCGTCGCATCCATGCCCAGACCCGCCTGCTGATACAAAACCGGTTGGTGGCCCAACGTGATGAATTTGATAATGTGTTTCATTCCATCCGTGATGGTGTGATCACTTACGACACCGATTTCCGTATTCATTTTACCAATCGTTCTTTATTGAAGATGCTGCATTTGCCCAAAGATGAAGCCGCTCGACCTTACGAAGGCTTGCCGGCAGGCAGTATTTTTAAGATCTACAATAATGGTAAAGAGATTCTCCGTCCTATGCTCAAGCAGGTGGTGACTGAAGAAAGCAGCGTAGTCATTCCGGAAAATTCATTCATGCAAGAGGTGCACAGTGGGAGTTATTTTCCGGTTTCAGGAGAGGTTGTTCCTATCCGTGCACATGGAAAAATTACGGGGATGGCCCTCTCTGCCCGTAATATATCGGATGAAGAGATGCAGAAGCGTTTTTTCAGAATGGCGGTAGACGAGAGTTCTATCTACCCTTGGCAATATAATATCCGCACCGGTCTGTTTACTTTCCCTGCGGGCTTTCTGACACGTTTTGGTTTTGCGGAAAATAAGACTACCATTTCACGTGACGAGATGGACCGGATGGTTCATCCGGACGATCAGGAATCGGCATACGAGGTTTTCAACCGGGCACTGGCGGGCCTCAGTCAGAGTACGCGTATGAGTTTCCGTCAGCTTAGTGGTGACGGTAATTATGAGTGGTGGGAATATCGGACGTCGGTGCTTTCAGGATTGACAACAGACACGCCCTACAGTATTTTGGGAGTATGCCAGAGTATACAACGCTATAAGACGACCGAAGAGGAATTAACCGCAGCGCGTGATAAAGCACTTCAGGCGGATAAATTGAAATCGGCTTTCCTTGCCAATATGAGCCATGAGATACGTACGCCGCTGAATGCGATTGTAGGTTTCTCTGATTTGTTGAGCGATACCAGCGGGTTTACCGAAGAAGAGGTTAAGCTATTTATAGAGACTATCAATAAGAATTGCGGACTGTTGCTGGCACTTATCAATGATATTCTCGATTTGTCCCGTATAGAATCCGGCACAATGGATTTTCAGTTTGCCGGTCACAATCTTCCGTTATTGATGAAGAATGTATACGATTCACAGCGTTTGAATATGCCTCCGGGAGTGCAGTTGGTGCTGAAGTTGCCGGAGAATAGCAAAAAGTATCTGGTGACGGATAATGTCCGCCTCCAACAAGTGGTAAACAACTTGATCAACAATGCCGTTAAGTTTACGACTCAAGGTTCGATTACATTCGGATATACCGAAGAAGAACCCGGCTACACTTCTCTTTTTGTCGAAGACACCGGAAAAGGTATTTCGGAAGATGGATTGAGGCATATCTTTGAACGTTTCTATAAGGTAGATAGCTTTACCCAGGGTGCGGGGCTCGGACTGAGTATTTGCCAGACTATCGTAGGACGTCTGAACGGGACGATTACCGTCACTTCAGAAGAAGGGCACGGAACCCGTTTCACTGTCCGCCTTCCGGATATTTGCGAATAATGATACCGGAGGACGTCCGTCTCCGAACAAACTGTTCATTTTCGGACAGCAGAAAGAACGATGGACGATAAGCGGTGAACGATAAACAGTGAATGATGAGTGGTGAACGATAAGCGATGAACGATGAATGAAGAGCGGTGAACGGAGGGAACGGACGGTGGATGTTCCTGATACTAAAAGATCAGTAGCCGCTACCTTTCACCGGAGGGTGTATCCCTCTCTTTTCTGTTCATTTACAGCGTGGTTACCCGTCCGAAAGAGGCTGCTCCATTATCGTTTTTCCTATTTTGCATCCATCGTTTCTTTCCCTATACCCTTTCTCTTTTCCCGTTTATTTTCCCTTTTACTCCCTCAACCTCCCTTACTCATTGCTCTTTGTTTCGTGTTCCCGTTTCCCCGGTATTCACTTTTGGCACGGGGTTTGCTTTTCAGCCGGTAAATAAACGAATATTATATGAAACGATACTTTCTACTTTCTGCTTTTGCATTTTGCTCGTTGGCGCTGAGTGCGCAGGAAACGCAGGAAATCACCTTGAATGAAGCCATTGCACTGGCACGAACACAGTCTGTAGATGCAGCAGTAGCTCTGAATGAGCTGAAGACAGCTTATTGGGAGTACCGCACGTTTCGCGCCGATCTTCTTCCGGAAGTAAACTTCAGCGGTACATTGCCCAGTTACAGCAAGCAGTATAACAGTTATCAGAATGAAGACGGCTCTTACTCGTTTGTCCGCAGTAATAAGTTAGGATTGAACGGTGCTTTGTCTATCGACCAGAACATCTGGTTTACGGGAGGTAAAGTTTCATTGTCCTCTTCACTCGACTTTATGAAACAGTTAGGTTCCGGAGGAAGCCGGCAGTTCATGTCTGTCCCTATCGCCCTTCAACTGACTCAGCCCATTTTCGGAGTAAACAACCTGAAGTGGAACCGCCGTATCGAACCGGTGCGTTACGAAGAGGCGAAAGCCGCTTTTATTACTGCGACGGAGACGGTGACCATGAATGCGATCACTTACTTCTTCAATTTGCTGTCGGCAAAGGAGACACTGGGCACTGCCCGACAGAATCAGGTGAATGCCGACCGTTTGTACGAGGTGGCCGGAGCTAAACGAAAAATGGGTCAAATCTCAGAAAATGAACTTCTGCAACTGAAGCTTGCCGCCCTGAAAGCCCGGGCTGCCGTGACGGATGCAGAAAGCAACCTCAATGCCCATATGTTCCGTTTGCGTTCTTTCCTGGCCATAGGAAACGACCTGATACTGGAACCTGTGGTACCGGAATCGGCTCCCAACCTAAAGATGGAATACAACCAAGTGCTGAACAAAGCACTGGAACGCAATTCGTTTGCCCACAATATTCGTCGTCGTCAGTTAGAGGCCGAATATGAAGTTGCAACAGCCCGGGGAAATCTCAGGAGCGTCGATCTTTTTGCCAATGTAGGTTATACGGGACTGAATAAAGACTTATCTCCTGCCTATCACAATTTGCTAGACAATCAGGTGGTTGAGGTCGGTGTTAAAATTCCAATCCTCGACTGGGGCAAACGCCGTGGAAAAGTGAGGGTAGCCAAGAGTAACCGGGACGTTACCCTGTCCAAGATAAAGAAGGAACAGATGGATTTCGATCAGGACATCTTCCTGCTGGTCGAGCATTTCAACAATCAGGCACAGCAGCTTTCCATAGCCAATGAGGCCGATAAGATTGCGCAACAGCGCTATAAGACGAGTGTCGAAACATTCCTGATCGGTAAGATCAATACACTCGATCTGAACGACGCCCAGAACTCGAAAGACGATGCCCGCCAAAAACATATCAACGAACTGTACTGGTATTGGTATTACTATTATCAACTCCGTAGCCTGACGTTGTGGGATTTCCAAAACAATACTCCCCTGGAAGCTGATTTTGAAGATATTGTAAAAAAATAATTGTGTGTTTGTTCTTTTTAAACAGGAGGGCTGTTGGTTTCAGACCAACGCCTCTTTGGTTTTAAACCAAGAGGTCTTACCTTTTAAACCAACGTACCTTTGGTTTTAAACCAAAAAAGAGTAGTTTTGCAACTCAAAAATTGATGCCTATGCTTTTAATTATAGATGATGATAGCGGGGTCCGCTCTTCCCTGAGTTTTATGCTGAAACGCGCCGGTTATCAGGTAATTGCAGTGACCGGCCCGCGTGAGGCGATGGAAGTAGTTCGTTCGGAAGCTCCTTCTCTGATCCTGATGGATATGAATTTTACACTTTCCACTTCCGGTGAAGAAGGATTGACGCTTTTAAAACAAGTAAAGGTTTTTCGTTCCGATGTCCCGGTCATTCTGATGACTGCCTGGGGCAGTATACAGTTGGCTGTACAAGGGATGCAGGCCGGTGCATTCGACTTTATCACGAAACCCTGGAATAACGCTGCTCTGTTGCAGCGCATCGAGACGGCACTCGAACTGACTGCCACTCCCAAAGACACTCCGCAAGAGCAAAGCGGAACACTCAACCGGAGCCATATCATAGGCAAAAGCCGTGGGTTGATGGAGGTATTGAATACGGTAGCACGTATTGCTCCTACCAATGCTCCCGTATTGATCACGGGTGAAAGCGGAACGGGTAAAGAACTGATAGCCGAAGCCATCCATATCAATAGCCAACGTGTCCGCCAGCCTTTTGTAAAAGTCAATCTGGGAGGAATTTCGCAGAGCCTTTTCGAAAGTGAAATGTTCGGTCATAAAAAAGGTGCGTTTACAGATGCCACTGCCGACCGTATGGGGCGTTTTGAAATGGCGAACAAAGGAACTATTTTTTTGGATGAAATCGGGGATCTCGATCCGTCGTGCCAGGTAAAGCTGCTGCGGGTATTGCAGGACCAGACCTTTGAGGTGTTGGGAGACAGTCGCCCGCGTAAGACGGATATCCGGGTGGTTTCGGCTACGAATGCCGACCTGAGTAAGATGGTGAGCGAACACACTTTTCGTGAAGACCTGTTCTATCGTATCAACCTGATAACCGTAAAACTGCCTGCACTGAGAGAACGCAGAGAAGATATACCATTGCTTGCCAGACACTTTGCCGACCGTCAGGCGGAGATTAACAATCTGCCCCGTACAGAATTCTCGTCGGATGCGTTGAACTTCCTGAGCCGTTTACCTTTTCCGGGCAATATCCGTGAATTGAAGAACCTGGTAGAACGTACGATTTTGGTCAGCGGGAAGGAAGTGTTGGATGCAATCGATTTCGAGAACCAATACCAACGTCATGACGAAAGTGTGGCAACTTCTTCTTCATTTGCGGGAATGACCTTGGATGAAATTGAAAAGCAAACGATTCTTCAGGCACTGGAACGCTATAAAGGAAATCTCAGCCAGGTGGCTACCGCATTGGGCATCAGTCGTGCAGCATTGTATCGCCGTTTGGAGAAATATGATATCGGTGATAAGTAACCCGTTGCTTATCATGGTCCGTTAATCGTTAATCATCAATCACATGTCAGTAAAGGGATTCTTCTTCATACTTGTTTTCTTCTTGGTCGCTATCATGGGTTTTCTGATTTATATATCCGAAACTGTTGTCGTGAAGTATCTCTATATTGCCGAAGCATTGATGCTGCTCCTGATGCTGTATCTTATTTTGTTTTACCGGAAAATCGTGAAACCGATGAACACCATCGGCAGTGGTATGGAACTTCTCAGAGAACAGGACTTCAGTAGCCGGTTAAGCCATGTGGGGCAGCAGGAGGCCGACCGTGTGGTAAATGTTTTCAATCGCATGATGGAACAACTGAAAAACGAACGGCTGCGCTTGCGAGAACAGAATCATTTTCTCGACCTGATGATTAATGCTTCCCCCATGGGAGTTATTATCATGACGCTGGACGAAGAGGTATCTCAACTCAATCCCATGGCGATGAAGATGATGGGGGTCCGTCCGGAAGAAGCCGAGGGGAGGAAATTGTCGGAAATCGATTCTCCGCTTGCCCTGGAATTGGCCGCCATTCCGAATGGAGCAACCAGCACCGTCCGGCTGAACGACTCGAGTATCTATAAATGCACCCACTCTTCATTTGTGGACCGCGGCTTCCAGCATCCTTTCTATCTGATGGAAGGATTGACCGATGAAGTGATGAAAGCTGAAAAGAAAGCATACGAGAAAGTGATCCGTATGATTGCGCATGAGGTGAATAATACAACAGCGGGCATCACTTCCACATTGGATACGGTAGAGCAGGCATTGTCCGAGTCGGAAGGTATGGAGGATATTTGCGATGTGATGCGCGTATGTACCGAGCGTTGTTTTTCTATGAGCCATTTCATTACCCGCTTTGCCGATGTGGTGAAGATTCCCGAGCCCCGTTTTACTCCGACCAACCTGAATGACCTTGCATTTACCTGCAAGCGCTTTATGGAAGGGATGTGCAATGACCGGAACATCCGGTTGCAACTGATATGTGACGAATCTCTGGACGATGTGAAGCTGGATGCGTCTCTGTTTGAACAAGTATTGGTAAATATTATTAAGAATGCAGCCGAGAGTATCGGACAGGACGGGCAGATCATCATTCGTACTTCATTGCCTACAGCTATCGAAGTGGTGGATAACGGACCCGGTATATCAAAAGAGACTGAAGCAAAACTCTTCAGTCCCTTCTTTTCTACCAAACCCAACGGACAAGGTATCGGTTTGATTTTTATTCGCGAAGTTCTGAGCCGTCATGGCTGCACGTTTTCATTGCGTACATACGCTGACGGACTGACAAGATTCAGGATTCTATTTCCGTGATTCTTGCCATTTCACGGCATATTCATCCAGTATCCGTTTGATTCCCTGACCTATTTTCACATAATCCTTTTCATTCAGGTTAGCCAGTGATACACGTACGCTCCATTCCGGTCCGGCAAAACCTCCTCCGTTAAGCAATACCAGTGAGGTTTCGTTGGCTAGGCGGAAAACAACATCCAGCGGGCTGTAAGTTTTCTTCAGATAACTGACAAATTCTTCTCCATAGAATATCTTGGCCCATACCAGCATATCTATTTCGCTGTAGTAACCTACACGCAGCGGATCGTCTACGAGTGAGAATCCGGTGTTATCCCACAGGGCTTTCAAGCGACGCCGGATAATCTCCTGCATTTTGTTTTTATACCGATTTTCCTTATCCAGAATGGCGAAAGAAGCAAACAGGCTCATTTGCGTCTGTTGTGGCAGCGATAATCCGGCGGTGTGGTTCAGAGCTACCTGGCGGCTGTCAGCCACCATGCGGTCGATGAATTTCAGTTTCTCGGGTGTAAGAGTCAGACTGGAGTAACGCTTATTGAGAATTGTCTTCTGCTCTTCCGGCAGGTGGGCTATCATCCGGTCGAAGATATTCTCTTCGTGCAGAGCGATCACGGCATCCCTCCATCCCGTGGCTCCGAAATATTTGGAGAAAGAGTAGACACACAAAGTGTTTTGTGGTAATTCGGCCATCAGTGAGCGGAAATGCGGACTGAATGTTCCGTATACGTCATCTGTAATAATCATCAGGTTCGGATTGTCTTTTTTCACGATATCTACAATCCGTGCGGCAGTCTCGGGACTCAGTGTATAACTGGGCGGGTTACTGGGATTGGTAATGAAGAGTGCCTTGATCTGCGGGTTCCTCAGGCGGTCTATATCTTCGTCTTTGTATTGCCAGGTGTGCAATCCGTCTGTCGTCATCTGATCCGCAGATATTTCCGTAACGTTAAATTCATAGCGTCTCAATTGAGGAATTTCAATATAAGGAGTGAAGACAGGTACCATCAAGGCGATTCCATCCCCTTTATTGAGCAGGAAGTTTTCTTGCAGAGAGTCGAAAACGTAGCACATGGCTGCTGTTCCGCCTTCGGTGGCAAACAAATCGTATTTGCCTTTCGGCGGACGACGGTCGCACATCTCCTGTGCCAGATAGTCTTGCACAATCATTTCGGTAAATTGCAGAATGCGGTCCGGCACCGGATACTGATCGCCTACCACTCCTTCCGCCCATTCGTGGACAAGGGTATCCGGGTCGGCGGCATGTTCCAGCAACATGTATTGATAAGTCCCTTTCAACAGCTCTGCCCCCGGCTGGCTGTGGTTGGTCTTGAGGAAAGTCTCAAAGCGGGCGGCAATTCCGTCTTTTTGCGGAATACCGGCTATTCCTTCCGGCAGGTACATCACACGCCTACACTCTTCCAATCCGAATTTACCTAAAAGGAAGAACGCTTCGCGCGGAGTGGTAGCAATCCAGTTCGGATTTCCACGTCCGGCATTCAGCATGGTGTGGGCTATCTTCTTGATGCTCTCGTCAGCCATTTCAATCAGTTTGTTCTTCAATTCGAAAGGACTGATGCTCTCCATCTTTTTAGCAAAACTTTTAGTTACTGCTCCGTTGTTTTCATTACTTTTCATCATTATATCAAGAGTTATGTTTAGTTAATATTAAAAATCTGTTTCTACATAAGTAATACGATCACTACTCCCCAGATAATCAGAAGAGTATTCCCGACAGCATACGTCACAGTATATCCCAAAGCAGGAGTTTCGCTTTCAACGGCTTCCTGGATGGCTCCTAATGCAGCCGTAGTGGTACGTGCGCCGGCTGTGCATCCCAATACCAGTGCCGGATGGAATTTAAAGATATATTTTGCCATCAGTATGCCTGCTATCAGAGGAATGGAAGTGGCCAGTGCGCCTACGATAAACAGGCTTAAACCCACTTCCTTGAACCCTTGCACGAAGCTGGGACCTGCAGCAATGCCCACAACGGCAATAAACATGTTCAGCCCCACGTTGTCCAGTATCCAGAGAGCGGGTTCGGGAATACGTCCGAAAGTAGGGTGTTTGCTGCGTAGCCATCCGAAGAATAATCCGCCGATCAAGGCTCCTCCGCTAGTGCTGAGGCTGATGGGGACTCCTCCCATGTGAATGCTGAGTGCGCCGATCAGTCCTCCTATCAAAATGCCCAATCCGACGAAGATCATGTCTGTCTGGTTGGTCGGCCGGTCGGCATATCCCAGCTGCTTGGCTGCCGCATCCACTTCATGTTTGGTACCCACCAGTTCCACCATGTCACCGGCGTCGACCACGGTCTGGGCCAATACCGGTATGTCGATACCTGCCCGTTTGATGCGGCGAATGCTGACACCGTGCATAAATTTCAGGGCCCGGATGGTGCTGACTTTTTCTCCGGCAACCGTTTTGCGGGTGACCATAACGGGTAATACCTCGGCAGGGAAGTCCAGCAACTGCGGGTCCAATACTTCAGGACCGATCCAGTCCTCTTCACCGATCACATACTCGCGCCGGCCGCTCAGTACCACTTCGTCGCCTTTCTTCAGTACAAAAGTCGGACTAACCTCTTTTACGATGATTCCTGCCTGGCGCACCCGTTCCACAAACAGGCGTTTATCGTTTTCCTGAAAATAACTTTCAAGATCTGACACCCGTTTACCGTCACCAAACCACTCGTTGGCTATTTTATAAGCACGGAAAGTGACGGGGCGGGCGGCTGCCATGAATCCGGGTTGATCCGCTTCGTTATTTCCCATTTTGGCTTCCAGTTCTTTGCAGGCAGCTTTCACTTTATCGAGTCCCCCCAGCAGTCGCGGGCCGAGTGAACCCAATACCCATGCAGAGCCGGCCGTACCGAAGATGTAAGTTACGGCATACGACACCGGGATAATGTTATTATATGCTTCTTTGGTTTCCGGAGAGATGTTCAGTTCGTTAATCGTGTCTCCGGCCACTCCGATTACAGCAGAGATGGTTTGCGATCCGGCCAGTAATCCGGCAGCCTCACCTACATTATACCCCATAATCTTAGCCAGTATCCAAGGGATGATCAGGCAGAATACACACATGATGGCGGCAAACCCCATTTGAGGGAGTCCGTCCTTTTTCAGTCCGCGGAAAAACTGAGGACCGACCTTATAGCCGATAGCGAAAAGAAAAAGCAGAAAGAAAACAGATTTGATAGGTCCGTCGACGGTGATGTCGAGTTGTCCGACAAGGACTCCTACCAGCAATACGCTTGTTACAACTCCCAGGCTGAACTTTCCGATTTTGATTTTTCCAATCCAAAAGCCCACAAAAAGGGTCAGGAAGATAGCCAGCTCGGGGTGTACCCTAAGTTGATGTACAATCCAATCCATAGTTAATTTGTTTAGGTTTAATTTCTCATTAAAAACAGCCTGTGCAAGAAAGTGTTTTGTTAAACGATCTATTCTTGTATCATTGTATACATTATTAACGTTATCTTTGATGCGTTAAATTGTATATTGTTTTGAAGAATAAATTTCGTAATTTGTTTTTGGCCTTTGGCATCCTGGCCGTCATCATCATGCTGTTCACTTTCGATGTGTCCTATGATGAGCTGCTGGACAACCTGCGGCGTGCCGGATTTTATCTGCCGCTGGTTCTGGTCCTTTGGCTTTTTATTTATCTGATTAATACGCTTTCGTGGTATATCATTCTTCGTAGTAGCGGTCCGGTGAATTCATTGTCGTTCGCCCGGCTCTATAAATTCACGGTTTCCGGTTTTGCGTTGAATTATGTCACTCCTGTGGGACTGATGGGAGGGGAACCCTACCGGATTATGGAGCTTACTTCTTATGTCGGAGTGGAGCGTGCCACATCTTCGGTCATCCTGTATGTGATGATGCATATCTTCTCGCATTTCTGTTTCTGGCTCAGCTCGGTGTTGATTTATGTCTTTTTTTATCCGGTCGGTTGGGGGATGGGCATTGTCTTGGGGTTGATCACACTCTTCTGCCTTTTACTTGTCACTCTTTTTATCAAAGGCTACCGGAACGGTATGGCTGTGGCATGCGTACGTCTGGGCAGTCATATCCCTTTCTTGAAGAAGCATGCAGTCCGCTTCGCGGAACTTCACAAAGAAAAACTGGAAACCATAGACAGTCAGATAGCACTGCTTCATCAACAGCGAAAAAGTACCTTTTATTCGGCATTGGGTTTAGAGTATACCGCTCGCATTGTGGGATGTCTTGAAGTCTGGTTGATTCTGAATGTATTGACTACGGATGTCAGTTTTGTCGGTTGTATTCTGATCGTTGCTTTCTCTTCCCTACTGGCCAATCTGCTTTTCTTTCTTCCCATGCAATTAGGGGGTAGGGAAGGAGGCTTTGCCCTGGCGGTAGCCGGTTTGTCTTTGTCCGGAGCATATGGGGTATTTGCCGCTCTGATTACGCGGGTGCGGGAGATGGTCTGGATTGTTATCGGGCTGGTGCTGATGAAGATAGGAAATCGGAAATAGAGTAATGATGAAAAGCTGAATTTCTGAGAAATTTCTATCATTAAGGATTATGAATGTATCTAATCACTCTCGTTTGTACGAAACCTACCAACTTCAATCTGTGAGCCCTCGCTGAAACCGGTTGGGAAGAATGCTGCTTGCCTTCAAGAAGTACTGTCAGTTCAGAAGCATTCCAATGGAATACTGTCCAATTCTCTCTTTGTGTATATACATACTTAGAATATGGTTGATGCGTCATTAAGCCATGAATAACGCCACAATATTTGCAACGAAATTAATCATTTATTGTCGTATTACCAAGCAAAATAGTGTAATGTTGCAAAAAATGCGATGATTTTAGGCGCAAAACGTCTGGTGGTTACGATTTACATCCAGTATCACTTATGCCTAAAATATGAATTTGCTTTGGTGAGAGTGAAAGAACTTCTGCCATTGGTTGATGATAATATCCCTGCGAATGATAAGAATGCAGTGGAACTCTCTGTTATGTCCGACATCGTTATTGCGTATGGGAAAGAACATTATCCGATAGAAAAACCAACTGTTGCAGAATTAATAGAACTTTATCTTGAAGAAAAAGGAATGAGCCAAAAACAACTTGCCATTGAGATTGGAATAAGTCTTTCACGGGTGAATGATTATATTGCAGGACGTTCAGAACCTACTTTGAAAATAGCCCGTTTGCTTTGTCGGGTATTGAATATTCCTCCCACTGCAATGTTGGGTTTTTAAATTGAGGGTTATGATACATGTAAATGAAAAGGCTGGATTTATGTGGCTCCGTTGAGTACATAATTATTTTAAACTGCTAACTAAAAATAATCATTTTTCGACGAAAAGGGAAACACTCTTTTTATTTCAAAATGGAAAATTCAGACAGGCTCTAAGTGTGAAAAATAGCTAGTCCTTTTGTAAAACTACCCTTAAAAAATTATTTTATGTCTATAATTTTTCTTTTACTATCCATTTTCATTATTGTTGTGGGATAAAAAAGAAATATGGAGTCTAACAATGTGTCTTGAATATCAATGATAGATCTTGAAACTGTTTCTATTGATATTGATCCATCGTTATTTATAAACACAAATGTATTTATTCCATCAGAGATTGCATTTTCCTTTATTTTATTTAAATCATGCTTTCTCAACTTTATCCTATTTAATGCAGAATTGTACTGTTGATACGGTGGAATAATATAGCATTTTTGCCATTTATCATTTCTCAGAGAATCGAGTCTAAATTCGGTTTCTGGTTTTATTCCTGATAACTTTCTTTCGAAAGTTACCTTTGATACCACCTCTTTTTGGCAACTAAGTAAAGAAAATAAGATTGCTAAAAACAGATATGGCTTATGGATGTAATTTTGTTTGTAATTTTTCATCATTTTTATATTTTATTATTTCCTTAAATAAACGTTCTTCTGACCATTTATTTTGTTTTGCTAGATCTCCCAGTTGATAACCAATGGAGTTATTAAATAGATCCATATTCTTCTCTGCAATATCTTGTCCCGGATTTTGTTCATGTGCATCACCGAACTCTTTTGCCAGATTTGCATTTTCTGAAAGCGTGTTGAGAGCACTCCAATAAACATGTCTTACCGCATCGCCCTCTCCATTGTGCTGTCCTGGAAATTTTTTAGCTGCTTCACTATCTTTTCTTGCGTTATCATGAAATTTTTTAATTACTTGTGGATGTTGCATAAGGAAGCGTTTTTCTGCTTCAGTCAGCCGACTATAATCGCCACCAGATGAAGAACTATCTGAGGAACTTTCATTGCCATGTTCTTTGAGCCATTTGCTGTGTAGGAACTCAAGAAAAGCTTCATCATATGGATCTGAACAGGTATGACTCATTTGTCGACATAAATCCCCAAGAATTGTAGCTTCGGGAATCCACCCGGCATCTATAATACCGGCTCTGGTAATAGGAGCATTTATAATATTCCAAAAATTTTCCGGTAGCCCAATGATGGTAAATCTTATAATATTTGCTGATTTGATATTTGAAATAAATAATAGGAATTGTGTTCAGGGTTGGCCTGTGCTAGCAGAGGAACACATAAATGGAATGTGTCTTGTTTCTGAAGAACCATAGAAACATTTTCCCATTTAGGGCTTAAAATCAAGTTCTTATAAAGTTCTGTATTATTAAAGTTTTCATCAAAATTGATTTTGGAATAATTAATGATGTCAGTTATTTGGCTCTTTAATAGTCCTGAGGAATCAGATTGTTCATTAGAAGTAATAATAGGGATATTATTATCCCAAGCATTGTCTTCATTGCCACAGGATATAAAAACTAAAAAAAATAGACTGAGAAAGAGTGATACAAAATACTTCATAATGTTTAGGTTAGGTTATAAATGATCTAATGTATTTGCCGCAAATATATTATAATGCAACTTAATTTAAGTTCTTAACCTTACAGAAAATGTTGGGCAAGATAAAAAATACCTAATTGTAGGTATTTGTTGGAGATGTGGAAAATGTTTTTGCAACAAGGGTATATCCTTAGGTGAGAATAATATCGTAACAATTAACATTGTTAACTCCCTTTCTCAGCCATTTTTATTCTTGTGTGCAAATAACAAGCCTTTTGCATTTAAAAGACTTGTTATTTGCATCCAAAGAATAAACTTTAACTCTGTGTTAAAACAAAGCTTTTACTGACAGATGTTTTGAACTTTGAATGGTTTGTATTTCAGCTTATTAAGTTTGATTTTTACTTCTTTGCCTCACTGAAGGTCTCCGCAGGCTGGAACCGATATACTTGCTTTTTTGTCAACTATACACAGGGGATTTGCACTATCCGTTTATTTCCTTTTTGCCCTGTTCAGTGCCGCTATCAGATACCTTCCTTTTGCCCCTATGTCACTCCAGCAAGTGTTGGCAATCAGCCGCCACACCGTCGTTCCCTTTCTTCCATAGTCCGATAGCCTGAGAATGGCATTTACCTCGCTTACCTCGTTGATCCCCAATCTTTGGAGCGTATCCGTCAGTCCCGGATAATTGTGTGTCATTGTATTGAAAGCGTATCCCGGTATCGGGAGAGAAACAGAATCCTCCTTCCTTTCTTCCTCCTTCCCCTCGGGGGGAGCTGAGGGGGGTAATTCTTTATTTTCCTTTGCTCTACTTTTCTTTACTTTACTTTGTCCGGAATTGCATGCATTTTTTGCGTTAACGGCTACATCGTGTACTACATTTCCCGGGCTAACGGCTACATCTCCTGTGCCGACAGCTGCTTTTCCTTCTTTAAGCGGCTTGGGTTGTTCAATTTCCTGTTGTGTGGATGCATTGTCCGGTTTGCCGCTTTCCTTTTCGGGTTTATCGTTTTCCTTTTCCGTTTTCACCATCAGGTAGGGGAGTTCCGACAACTCTCTCTTTCTCCGCTTTGTCGCCTCCATCCATACCTTCTGTATGTTTTCCGAGGTCAGTATTCCGTTTTCCAGATAGCTGTTTTTGTCCATTATCCCTTTGATGAAGAGGATCTCAATGATGCCCTGCACCTCAGCGGCCTGCACTTCCCTTCCCGCCTTGTTGGCAAAGATCAGGCACTGCTCTTCATCCCAACGGATGAAGTATCCCTCCTTGTATATCTTACACAGCAGTTTCAGTACAATTGCCGAGCCCTTTATTCCGTATTTAGCTTCTATCACTTCCATTGCGTTCTCTTCCATGAAGTTCACGCCCACTGGGAAATAGTTGATTCCGTCATATATTGTTGCCATATTTGTTTTTTTAGATTAGTTGTTTGTACTTTCAATAATACATTTACCACAAATTACCCCGGATTCCCAAAGACGTTTTCACTTGATTCCTCAAAATAGAAATCATTCATCGGTGAAAATCCGTGTAATCTGTGGTGGCGCCCTATACGATCGGTCTCCACTCCATGAAGTTCTCCATCTGGAATGTCGTCCATCGCTGTTCATCCACATTCCAGTAGACTACTGCGCCTTCTATTTGTGTGGGATCATACTTTTTGTGGAATTCCGCTTCATAGTAGATCAGTGTCGCTTTTACCAACCTGAAGTCTCCGTTCTGCTTCTGATAAGCGATGGCTGCGTGCCCGTATTGCAGGTGGTCGGTCAATGCTTCCAGGCGTTCCGCCATCCATTCCGCACACTGTTCGGTATATCCTTTTTCAAAGACAATCCGTTTTTTCCATCTCAGTTTCATGGCTTCAGTTTGTGATGCCGGTCTTTTCTTCTGTTTCATACGTATATGATTTAAAGGGTTAATAGATAAATTATCGCCCCAAAGGTAAGTCGGATCGAATGTATTCCGGTTTGATAAAATTCATTGTACGTATTTCAGCGCTTTTCTTCTTGGTTCTTTTTCTTTCTTTCCATCTTATTCCAGATTTCGTTGACGTAATTCCTGATTGTGCTGAAAACTAATGGTTTGAATACTCCATTTCTCATTTTTCCAAAAAGTTCTTTTTCCTCTATGTAGCATGCCAACGAATCTTTGCATGTCTTGATATTTTGTTCTTTCGCGTCCAATATGTAGGATTCTATCAGCGCTTTTATAACTCCTTCATTGTTGGAGATAATTCCCGGTATCTGCGCTCCTGTTTTTCTGCCTCTTGTTTCTTTAATAGATTCTGTGATAGGAGGTTGTGCTTTAGTGTTGGCGTTTTTTTACACTTTTGTTCACAGCCTGTAATAATTCATTTTCTTTATTCATGATTTTTTTATTTAATCAATAATTTAATGTTGTTAATATGTTGCAAAGGTAGAAAGGAATTTATCGGTAGGCAAATAAAAGTGGAATTTAAGAGGGAATGAACGCTCTTGATAGGCTAATTATCTGATATATAATGTTGTATTAATGAAAAAAGTGAGTGTTTCAATAAACGTTCGTTTAATTGAACGCAAAGATAGAGGGTATTTTTAGAACTACAAAATGTTTAATAAAAAAAATGTTTTTTTGCCTTTGGATATTGTTTTAATATATTAAACCATAGGTGTTTATGAATTAATAAAAAACAGTTTATTATCTGTCTGATTTTGTTTTCTGTTCTCTTCTGATTTATATACAAAAAACATGTGTTTTTAAACGAACGTCTATTGAAACACTTTTTGTTTTCAATGCCCTCGTTTAAAGGCTATTATAATAAATAACTATTTTCTGCCTCTCCTTCTGTGATAGTGGAGGGTCATTAAATAACATGGATGCACTGAATTTTTCATTAAAATCTGCATTACATAACTTGACCGGGAGGTATGCTTCGCTACTCCGGTGTCCCCAAAGAACATCCTGACGTGAACGACATGACAACATCCGCATCTATCGAGTCTTCGATGGAGCGCTCTCAATCTATCCTATCTTCTTCCGCTTTGAACTGGTATGCCTTGCGTATCACTTACGGGCGTGAATTGGCTTTGCAGGAGTACCTCAATTCGGAGGGGATCGAGAATTTCATCCCCATGCACTACGAATATACCATTAAAAACGAGCGTCGGGTTCGTAAGCTTGTTCCCGCAGTTCATAATCTGGTTTTTGTCCGTTCCTCGCGTAGTTGTATCGATGCCATCAAAGAGAGCAGGAGCGCCACGCTTCCTATCCGTTACATTATGGATCGTGAATATCATCGTCCCATCATCGTTCCTGATTCCCAAATGCGTAATTTCATGGCTGTCTCTGCGAATTATGATGAATCCCTGCTTTATTTCGAACCTTCTGAGTTGAACATCCGCAAGGGTACCCGTGTGCGTATCACCGGGGGGCTTTTCGAGGGGGTGGAGGGCGAGTTTGTCCGTGTCCGCAATGACCGTCGTGTTGTAGTCACCATCGAAGGAGTTATGGCTGTTGCTACTACCTTTGTCCATCCTTCATTGGTCGAACCTGTCACCGAAAAATAACATAACAAGATATGAATTATTTAGAATCAGAAATCTCCGCTCTTTATGCTTCTGCTCATGAACTTTGCTATCTGGGCATGGACGGTCGGCCGATCTACAGTGATCAATTCACCCGTCTGAATCGTGATGTTTTTTCTCAGGCTAATGCTTTGTACGACAAGCATGGTGATAGTGATGAAGAAGAGGCCCGGTTGTGTCTGTCGCTCCTGATGGGATATAATGCGACTCTCTATAATAACGGTGACAAGGAGGAGCGTATCCAACATATTCTGGATCGTTGCTGGGATGTACTGGAACATCTGCCTGCCTCTCTGTTGAAAGTCCAACTGCTGGTTTATTGTTACGGAGAGGTTTTCGATGAGGAATTGGCCCGGGAAGCTCAGACTATCATCGATACGTGGCAGGACAGAGAGTTGTCGGAAGAGGAGCGTGAGGTGATGGAACGCCTGAAGGATGTGCAAGAGAATCCGTATCCTTGGAGTGAGGTGGAATGATTTCGATCTAGTAATTTAATTTTAATAAGTATATTGATGAAAGGTATTGTCTTGGCCGGTGGTTCGGGCACTCGCTTATATCCGATCACCAAAGGAGTCAGTAAGCAGTTGCTTCCGATATTTGATAAGCCGATGATCTATTATCCTATCTCTGTACTCATGTTGGCAGGGATTCGTGAAATATTGATTATTTCCACTCCATACGATTTACCCGGCTTTCAACGTTTGCTGGGTGACGGTTCTGACTTTGGAGTACGTTTTGAGTACGCTGAACAACCTTCTCCTGACGGCTTGGCACAGGCATTTATTATAGGAGAGGAATTTATAGGTGATGATTCTGTATGTTTAGTCTTGGGTGATAATATTTTTCATGGTAATGGCTTTTCGGCTATGTTAAAAGAGGCAGTCCGTGTTGCTGATGAAAAGCAAAAAGCCACTGTGTTTGGTTATTGGGTGAATGATCCGGAGCGTTATGGGGTTGCGGAGTTTGATAAAAGGGGTAATTGTCTTTCCATTGAAGAAAAGCCGAAAGTACCTAAAAGCAATTATGCCGTTGTTGGACTTTATTTTTATCCTAATAAGGTTGTGGAAGTTGCTAAGAACATAAAACCTTCTGCCCGTGGTGAGTTGGAAATAACAACTGTCAATCAACATTTTCTCAATGATAAAGAGTTGAAAGTGCAGACTTTGGGACGTGGCTTTGCTTGGCTGGATACAGGTACGCACGACTCTCTGAGTGAAGCAAGTACCTTTATCGAAGTGATTGAGAAACGTCAAGGGTTGAAAATAGCATGTCTGGAAGGCATTGCACTTCGTCAAGGGTGGATTAATTCTGATAAAATGAAGAAATTGGCTCAGCCTATGTCGAAAAACCAATATGGGCAGTACCTTTTGAAAGTAATTGATGAATTAGCTGCAGACTAATAATGAATATAATAGAAACTGATATAAAAGGTGTTATGATTATTGAACCTCGTTTGTTTAGTGATGAACGCGGTCATTTTTTTGAATCTTTTAATCAAAATATATTTGTAGAGGAAGTTTGTAAAACGATGTTTGTCCAGGATAATGAATCTAAGTCGAGTTATGGAGTGATTCGTGGTCTGCATTTTCAGAAACCACCTTTTGCACAAAGTAAGTTGGTCCGGGTTGTGAAAGGCACTGTTCTTGATGTAGCTGTCGATATCCGCAAAGGCTCTCCCACATTTGGAAAACATATTTCGGTTGAATTGACAGAGGATAATCATCGTCAGTTTTTTATTCCCCGTGGCTTTGCTCATGGCTTTTCTGTTTTAAGTGAAGAAGTGGTTTTTCAATATAAATGCGATAATTTTTATGCTCCTCAGTGTGAAGGAGCTATTGCTTGGGATGATCCAGATTTAGGTATTGATTGGAAAATACCAATGGAGGAAGTCATTTTGTCAGAGAAGGATTCTTGTCATTCAGCCTTAAAAGATGCCGCCTGGTTATTTGATTATTATGATAAACAAGATATGCTCTAAGGCGGGTATTGACAATAAAATCGTATCGGGACGTCGTGATTATGAGAATCTACTCCAAATGATGATAGAAATTAAAATTAATAAACTTTAAAAAGAATGAGAGTGTGTCGAAACTCACTACAGAGGACACAGAGTAACATAGAATGACTTTTAAGTTATTGATTATCTGTTTTGATGATCTGTGGCTTCTGTGTGGTCTATAGTGAAAAGACTTTTGACAGCTCCCGCTAACAAGATTAGAAAGAATGCAAGCGATTATATTGGCTGCCGGAATGGGTAAACGTCTTGGAGATCTGACCAAGGACAATACTAAGTGTATGGTGAAAGTTAATGGAGTTCCTCTTATAGATCGATTGTTGACTCAACTGTCGAGATTTTCATTGGTGAAAGTAATAATTGTAATAGGTTATGAAGGAAAGAAGCTTCGTGATTATATTGGGCAGGAGTATAAAGGACTGGCTATAGAATATATTGAAAATTCAATATACAATACTACAAATAATATTTATTCACTTTCATTAGCGAAACAGCAACTTCAAGAAGATGATACATTATTGATCGAATCGGATCTTATTTTTGAAGATTCATTATTTGATATGATATTGAATAGTCCTGATCCTAATGTAGCATTGGTTGATAAATATGAAACGTGGATGGACGGGACAATGGTTCATTTGGATGAGGAAAATAATATTGTAAACTTTGTACCTAAAAAAACTTTCAAGTATAGTGATGTAGGTTCATACTATAAAACGGTCAATGTTTACAAATTTAGCAAGGAGTTTTCGAGGAGTAAATATGTTCCTTTTCTTGAGGCTTATTCTATAGCTTGGGGAAATAATGAGTATTATGAGCAAGTGTTGCGTGTGATTACTTTACTTGATAATACGGACTTAAAAGCGTTACCTTTAACTGGTGAAAAATGGTATGAAATAGACGATGTTCAGGACTTGGATATTGCTGAAACTCTTTTTGCTGACTCTTCTGGTAAGTTGTCTCTTTATCAAAAACGTTTTGGAGGTTATTGGCGTTTTCCTGGTTTGCTTGATTTTTGCTATTTAGTAAATCCCTATTTCCCATCTCGGAAAATGCGAGAGGAGATGAAAGCCAATTTTGATACATTATTGACTGAATATCCCTCAGGAATGGGAGTTAATAGCCTATTGGCGAGCAAATATTTTGGTGTAAAAAAGGAGTATATTTGTGTTGGAAATGGTGCAGCTGAGCTTATAAAAAGTTTAATGTCATATTTAGATGGCAATTTGGGAGTTATTTATCCTACTTTTGAAGAATATCCAAATAGGCGAGAGAGCCGGACTATAATTTCTTATATTCCTGATAATACTGATTTCTCTTATACAGTAGAGGATATTCAACTCTATTTTGAGCATAAAGATATTTCTTCTTTATTGTTGGTTAATCCGGACAACCCTTCTGGTAATTTTATTTCTAAAACAGATCTTTTGGAATTGGCTTTTTGGGCTAAAAGGAGAAATATCCATTTGATAGTTGATGAGTCTTTTGTCGATTTTGCAATGGATGGTTTAAATAGTAGTCTGCTTTATAATGAGCTGTTAGAATCATATCCTAATCTGATTGTAATGAAAAGCATATCTAAGTCCTATGGAGTTCCAGGACTTCGTTTAGGAGTGCTTGCTACCTCAGATATAGAATTGATTTCTTGGATGAAGACGAATGTAGCAATATGGAATATTAATTCGTTTGCTGAATTCTATATGCAGATATTCGGCAAGTATGAATCAGATTATAAGATGGCTTGTGAAAAGTTTGTAGCAGAACGTTCTCGTTTCTTTAAGTCTTTGCAGAGAATTAGTTTTCTTCGTGTTATTCCTTCTCAAGCAAATTACTTTTTATGTGAAGTTACGAATAAATATACCTCATCTGAATTAACTCGCATCTTACTTTGTGAAAATGATATATTGATAAAGGACTGTGGCACGAAAAAGGCTTTTGGCGGTCGAAACTATATTCGCATAGCGGTAAGGGGGAAAGAAGAAAATAATAAATTGGTTGAGGTTTTGTTAAGTCTGTAACTAAAAATGCATTAGTTTATTTATACATTATTGTGAAAGACATTTTTGAAAGGTAAGTTATGAAGATATTTTTTATTTCAGTCATGCTTTTGTTGAGTATGTGTGGATGTGTAGACAACAAACAGACTCTTCATGAAACCATTTTATTAAAACATCAGGTTAATAGTTTAGAGCATGTTTCTGATTACATTGATAATGGATATGATGGGATTGAATTTGACCTGCATATCAGTGATACGTCTCTTCTTGTTTACTATGATAGTCCGCAAGAAGCTATTTCATTTACAGATTATGTTGACTTTATAGAGGAACATCCTTATTATTATTTCTGGATTGACGTGAAAGAGTTTACTTTAAAAGGGCTTCTTGAATTCACCCGTAAAATGCCTCCTCTTTCTAATTGCTTTATTGAAACAAATGTAGATGGTATTGTCGATTTTTTGACTGATAAAAACTATAATTTGGTATATACTGTACGATACATTGCCGATTGGAACGAAAGTGATAGTTTGCAATTGAAAAAGGAGATCGATAATACAATTCGAACATATTCAATAATGGGGTTAGCTTCTAATCACATGATGTATTACAATACATGCAATGTGTTCTCGCAATATCCCAAATATATATGGTGTGTTCCGGCAAATGAACCAAATTGGGAAATTTCAAAGCATATACTATCGGATCCATCTGTTATGGTTCTGTTATTGGATTTTGATAACGTCCATGAATTGAAAGAAGGTAACCTTGTAGATTACTAGATATATATCTGAAATAGGAAAGGTTGCGATAATGATGTTTAAAAAGTTGGGATAAGGTGCTATTTGTTTACATAGTTGCGCTGTCAACATCTTTTTTAGGTTCTCTTATCTCTAGAAATAAGTGTTTGGGGCTTTTTACAGGTTTTCTGATGCTTATTTTAGCGTCAAGTATGCAGGTTGGCTATGATACTGAAAATTATATCAAATCTTTTGATACAATAGCGAGAGGAACCAATTTGTTGGTTGTCTCCATAGCAGATGCCAGCATGATGTATTTCATGACAGTGGAGTCTTTTCAAGACTTTGGAATACAAGACTTTTTTTTGTTTAAATTCTTGATTTTATTGATTAGTAGTTTTTTTGTTCTTAGGACTATAAATAAATTTGTTTCTAATTGGTGTCTGCTCTTTTTTTTGTATCTGATAGGGGTTTTCTTTGATGATGCAATGCAACTTAGGAATACAATTTCATTAGCTTTATTGGTTTGCAGTTTCTATTATTTGTATAGCAATGATAGGGGAAGTACTTTGAAATATGGGTTAATTATATTTTTAGCTTCTTTATATCATGTAACTTTTCTTGCGTATTTTCTTTTTCTATTAGCTAAAAGTAATAAGGTAAAATCTATTAAGTGTCTTTTCTTTGTTGGGTTAATATTGTATGTTTTTACTTTTTTAAAAGGAGATTTCTTTTTTATTAGTGCTTTACAGAGTATGTTTGGTGGGGATAAGATACAGTTATACCTTGAGAATGATGCGACTCAGTACGGTTCTCTTTATGTTTTAGTTTTCTACTTCGCAGAATATTTAATTGTTAAATATTGTGATTTGGAAATTCAAAAATTAGATGTTCGGAGGGATGGTTCTCTATATGATATGAAAAGGTTTTCTTCCATTATTTTGGGTATAATAACTATTATGGCAATTTCTTTACCTTTTTGTGTGTTATCGCTGTCTGCGATGAGATTACTTCGCAATATTACTATTTTCATATTATTTGAAGTCGTTTTGTTTGCTAGTATACCTGTTTCTAGAAAGAAAAAATATTTGATTGTAACAAGCACAGTTTTTACTATGCTTTATTTTATGATTTTTTCAAACTTTATTACAGGTCCTCCAGAGGATATTATTTTTTCTATTTTTAATGGTGATGCTTCTTGGATGAAACAATATTTTTAATTATGATATTACTTATAACTTCATGCGTTGCTCCACCAATGCAACCTAATCTAATTCTATCTGATCCACAAATTAGGTGTAAAGAGACAATAAAAGGGCTCATTTTTTTTATAAAAAGTGGGACTTTTGATAAGATAGTATTGTGTGATAATAGTGGATTTACTTTTAATAATGATGAACTGACGGCTTTAGCAACTAACTATAATGTTTCACTTGAAATTCTAACTTTCGTAGGTGATTCAAGTAAAGTAAAAGAAAGAGGTAAAGGTTATGGGGAAGGAGAGATAATGAAGTATATTTTGGAAAATAGTTACTTGCTTAAAACCGAAGATTTCTTTTTTAAAATTACAGGTAAGTTGTTTGTTGTTAACATTGAGGATATTGTAAAAAGAATTAATAAAAGAAAGAACTATTTCAATATTACGACTTTAAAATGGTTTGGAGCCATTGATACTAGATTTTATGGTGTAAATAAACAAGTATTTATAGATGTTCTTCTATGTGAATATTTGAAAGTGAATGATAAAGAGATGATGTGGTATGAAATCTGTTTTAGGGATGCATTAAAAAAGGCTAGTATTTCGTTTAATAGTTTTCCGATTTATCCAATAATTTATGGATTAAGTGGAACTCAAGGTGTAGAATCTATGCGTGATGATATAAATTATAAGTATCATGAGCTTCTAACAAAATTAGGTGTGCATAATAGTTTCTTCTCGTCTTTTTCTTCTTATATATTATTGAAAATAACAGCATTATTGACATTTAGTAAGTAAAAAATGGAAACAAATTCACTATCAGTAAAAGAGATAAGATGTAAATATCAACATAATAAATTTTATGATGGATATCTAGTGGATCATTTTTGCCAAATATTTTCTCCTTATTTTACGTGGCTTTTTGTCCGATTAGGATGGACTCCTAACTATGTAACTTCTTTGATGATTATATTTGGTATATTGGGAGCTACTTTTTTTGTTATACCATCTTTAAGCTTTAAGATAGTAGGTGTCTTGTTTATCTATTTATGGTATATAATGGATATATCGGATGGAGAGGTTGCCAGAGCTACTAAAACATTTTCCAAGTTTGGGCAAGAGTTTGATTACACAGCGCATGTGATTAATCATCCTCTTTTTGTATTGTCATTTACTTTATGTATAATTCAGGCTAACATACTTTATGGACTTCTAATAGTTGGATTAGGATTGGTAGATATGATTTTTCGTAATCTAGTAGCTTTTAATTCTATCAAGATGTTGAAGGAATCTTCTGCTGAAAATGGAACTACGCAGGAATCGAATAATAGTTTACTAAAATTTATGAAACACATATTTTTAAGCATCATAACTTTTCCAAATTTCGTCCTTGTTTTCCCAGTGTTGTTTTTGTGGGATACTATATATTGTTGTGATTATGCTTTCGTTTTTTTATGCATAGTTTTATTGGGCTCAATCTTAGTTACATTTCTTTGTATGCGCCAATGGTTGAGAACGGTTCTTAATATTTACTAATCGTGTTGAGTCAAATATTTAATAAAAGGATAGTTAAATCGGGTATTGCATATACTGTATGTAATGTCATTTTGCGTGGAATCTCTTTTTTAACGGCTCCTTTGTTTATTCGATTATTATCTCCTGATGAGTATGGAAGGTATAGTGTTTTTCTTTCTTTCGAGGGAATTATCTTTATATTTAGTGGTTTGGCAATACATTCCAGTATAAAAAACGCTAAATATGACATGAAGGATTCGTTTGATGATTATGTGAAAAATACTATTTACCTAGATTTTTTTAATAGCCTACTTTTAATGGTTGTTATGAATGCCATTCACTATTTTGATCCTGTTTTTTTAAACTTAAGTGGATTGGAAATAAATATGCTTGTTCTGTCAGGATTTTGTAGTGCACTAATCTCAATTTATTCGGTGAAATTAGTTATGGATTATAAATCAAAAGATTTTATACTCATCTCTTTTATTACTGTGATTTGTGGTATTGGGCTTTCTTTGCTACTCATATTTACGGTATTTTCTGGAAATCACTATTATGGAAGGCTGCTTGGCTCTGTAGGGGGACTGTTGATTGGTGCAATATATATTGTAATTAAATGTTTTAAAAATAGTTTTCCTCCTATAAAATTATCTGACTGGAAATATGGACTTGCAATTTCGCTACCAATTGTTCCACATGGTTTATCGCAAATCGCTTTAAGTGCATCTGACAGGATAATGATAAATTATATGCATAATGCGGCCCAGGCTGGTGTATATAGTTTTACATATACGATTTCTATAATACCACAAGTCTTATTTTCTTCTGTATCGAATGTTTGGGAACCTTGGTTTTTTGAGAACATGAATAACGGCTTTCATGACAAGGTGAAAATTATCTCAACTAAATTTTGTCTTCTGATATCCGTCGTATTTGCGATGATAGCCTGTGTCGTTCCTGAGATTATTAAGGTTATGGCAACTAGTGAATATTATGGTGCTATTGATATATCAATAATTGTATTGATAGGGCTGTATTTTGCTACTTTATATTATATTCCATGTGAGATTGAGTATTATTTTAAGAAAACGAAATATATAGCTGTCGCTACTCTTTTAGCCGCTATAATAAATGTAGTTTTGAATTATTTCGGTTTGCTTTATTTTGGATATAAAATAGTAGCTTGGACAACCTTGTTTACTTACTTTCTTTATTTCCTTTTTCATATGTATATGGCTTGTAAGATATATGGTAAGTGTTTCTTTGAAATTAAGAAATTCTTTTGGATTATTTGTTCTACTTGTATGTTTATGTTATTGTTGTACACGCTAATCGACTTTTTCGTTTTGAGATTATTGTTACTTGTCTTGCTTTTGGGAGGTAGTTCTTTTGGGATATTTACAGAATTGAAAATGCTAAAAACTGATAGCCAATAATAAGGTAGCTAAAAACTTATCTGTATTTGATTTTATTCTTTCAAATTATAATTGATTTTGTATATTAGATGAATTGTCGATTTATTTATTCTTATTTAAAGGATGTTTTGGTACGTGAACCACTATTTCGATTGAGATATTATAGATTGATGACAAAGAAAGTGATACCATGCATTGTATTTATGGCAGATGGTCGTATGCCGCATGGGGGAATGTTTGATCGCTTTAAAGGAATAGTGACTACGTACGGATTGGCCAAACAAAAAGGAATTCCGTTTAAAATACATTGGATTTGTCCATTCAATTTATCTGAATATTTAATTCCTAACGAGGTAAATTGGATTATAGATGATAGTGATGTCATTTTTTCATTATTTAAATCTCGTCCATTGATTGTGTATGGAGAAAGTTCTAATCCTAAGAGGTTATGGACTTTAAATGTCTTGAAACAGGTGCATGTATATTATGGTGCTGATTCTTTGGAGAAAATGAATAAACTGTATTTTGCTAATTATGAATGGGGAGTTTTATTTAAAGAGCTGTTCTCGCCTAGCCAAAGGTTGCGCTCAGTGATAGATGCTTATAAAGAAAAGTTGAATAATAAATACATATCTATTCATTTTAGATTTCAGAATCTATTGGGTGATAAGAATGAAATTTATGATAATAAAGTTTTATCAAAAAAAGATCAAGAGAGACTGATACAGAAGTGTAAAGCGAGTATTGATCGTATTTTGAAAGATAATGAAGGGTACAATGTTTTCGTTGCATCTGATAGTGATACATTTTTGTCTCTTTTGAAGTCTGAATTCAAATTATTGACAACGGATGGTAAATCTGTGCATATAGATAATATACCGGTTATGGAAGAGTCGGATATAATAAAGTCATTTGTGGATTTTTATTTAATCTCAGAATCTTCGTATGTATATTCTGTGAAGCTTGACGATATGTATTCCAGCGCTTTTCCACACTATGCTGCTAAGATAAATAATAGACCTTTTAAACGAATAGAAAAATGACAGCAACATCGGTAACTGTTACAGTTTTTACCCCTACGTATAACAGGGCATATATAATTAAGAAATTATATGATAGTTTGTGTAAGCAATCATGTCGGAGTTTTGAATGGTTGATTGTAGATGATGGATCTACGGATAATACCAAAGAGGTCATAGATGAATTTATGGAAATAGCTACTTTCTCAATTCGTTATTTCTATCAGGAAAATAGCGGTAAACACATTGCTATAAATAGAGGTGTACGAGAATCCAAAGGAGAGTTATTTTTTATCGTGGATAGCGATGACTATCTATCCGAAATGGCAGTAGAGCGTATACAATCTGATTATAAAGCGATAATTGGTGATACAACCTTTTGTGGGCTCTCTTATCTAAGGGCTTATCACGATGGTAAAGCTATTGGTGGAGAAGTCAATTATTCTACGCTAGATTGTAACTTATTGGATTATAAGCTTAGGTATAAGATTAAAGGAGATAAGGCCGAGATATATAAAACAGAGATTTTAAAGGAATATCCTTTTCCTCAATATACAGGTGAACGTTTTTGTCCAGAAGCATTGGTTTTCAATAGAATTGCTTTGAAATATAAACTGAGACATATAAATGCAAAGATATACTATTGTGAATATCTTCCAGATGGTCTGACAGCAAAGATTGTCAAAGTTCGGATGGATTGTGTCCAGGCTTCCCTTGCTTATTATAGAGAGCTATATCAAATGGATATACCTTATACCCAAAAAGTGAAAACCGCAATAAATTATTGCCGGTTTGCGCTGTGTGCTCCTTGTGATAAGTGGAAATTATTTTTTAAATATCCACAGTTAGGAATCATTGTATATCCAATTGCTATATGTTTGCATGTAAGAGATCTTGCACGAGTAACGGAGTAATATGGATAGAGGAAAAATGTGATGAATTTATTTCCTATGAAGAATCTTTAGGTAACGAACATTGTAAATGGAAAGGTTAGTATTGGTTTATTTAGGGCGGCGAGGAGCAGGCCCAATGTATGCATTAGAGATGGCAAGAGTTTTGTCCAAACGATTTGAACTTCTTTGTTTTATTTCCGAATCTGTGGATAATTATCACTTATGGAAGGAAGAGGTAAATAATAAGAACTTTTCTTTGGAGGTTGTTTCTACTTATCACTCTTTAATGAGTTTTATTTTCAAAAGTCTCTTTTTTATTAGATATATAAAGATAGTAAACAAGATAAATTCTTTTGCTCCAGATATTGTATATTCTCCTATGGGGCACTTTTGGGAAAAATTTATTTTTCCGTTTTTGAACTGTAAGTGTCGTGTACAAACAATTCATGATGTTATTTTACATCAGGGCGAAAATACTTTTAAATTCAAATTAGTACGTTGGTTATTTTCGTATCGCTCTGAAAAATATGTTGTATTAAGTTCTGCTTTTCAATCACAATTGATAGACAAGGGTATCGATAAGAAAAATATTATCGTTGTTCCACATGCCGTTTTTAATATCTATAATACTGATAATACAATATTGAATGATAAAAACAGGTACAATCGTTTTTTGTTTTTTGGAAGAATTATAAAATATAAAGGACTTGATGTTCTATTAAGATCTTTAGAATATGTACTTAAAAAGAATCCTACTGCAAAATTGCTGATTGCTGGTAATGGAGATATTAGGGAGTATAAAGACTTGATTGAACGATATAAAAATAATATCGAATTATATAATGACTGGATTAGTGATAATCAAGTTCAGTCTTTTTTTATGAATATAGATTTTGTTGTTTTGCCTTATGTACATGCTTCTCAATCAGGTATTATCCCTTTAGCTTATGGCTTTGGAAAACCTGTGATTGCAACAAGGGTTGGAGGATTGCCGGAACAAATTGTAGAGAATGAAACAGGAATGTTAGTGACACCTGGAAATGAGACAGAGTTGGCCGATGCTATACTAAATCTCTTGGGAAATGATGTTCAACTGGAGTATATGAAAAGAAGGTGTGAAGAGTATATAATAAATCTTTCTTGGGAAGATTCGGCCGATAAATTGATAGCAGGTTTGAATGAGTAGAAAAAAAATAATCCGCATAACCACAATATCTTTTAGCCTTGATACTCTTTTAAAAGGACAACTTTCTTTCTTGAATAACTACTATGAGGTAGTCGGCATAGCTTCAGGGAAAAAAGAATTGCAAAAGGTATCTAAAAGGGAAGATATTCGTGTCATTAATATTCCTATGTCCCGTGAAATTAGTTTGTGGCAGGATTTGCGATCACTTATTCTTTTGGTTGCTTTATTCATTAAAGAGCGTCCCTACATTGTTCATGCCAATACTCCTAAAGCAAGCTTGTTGGCAATGGTGGCTGCATGGGTTACAAGAGTACCTTATCGTATATACACAGTTACTGGATTAAGATTTGAAACAGCAATAGGAAATTTTCGGAAATTACTTATTGCTATGGAAAAAATCACCTGTTGGTGTGCGACAAAAGTAATTCCCGAAGGAGAAGGGGTGAAAAAGGCATTGATACGTGAGAAGATAACTAATAGGCCTCTGCGAGTAATTCTCAATGGAAATATTAATGGAATAGATACTCAACATTATGATAGAACGACTCTTGTAAATTTGTTGGCATCTGAGATTAGGGAAAAGGATAAATTTACGTTTTGCTTTGTTGGGCGTCTTGTGAGAGATAAAGGTATTAATGAGTTGGTTTTTGCTTTCGTAAGACTATATGAGCAAAATGTGGGTGTTCGATTAATTTTAGTGGGACCGTTTGAAAAGGAATTAGATCCTGTATTACCTGAAACGGAATGGCAGATATTAAATCATACGGCTATTTCTTTTGTCGGTTTTCAGCAAGATATACGTCCCTATTTAGCGGCTTCCGATGCATTGGCTTTTCCTAGTTATCGCGAGGGATTTCCAAATGTTGTTTTACAAGCCGGAGCCATGGGACTTCCTTCTATCGTTACGGATATTAACGGGTGTAACGAAATAATAGAAGACGGTGTTAATGGAGTTATTGTCCCTCCGCGAGATGAGGAAGCGCTTTATAACGCTATGAAGTATTTTGTGGAACATCGTGATACAGATGTACGAGCTATGGCAGAGAGAGCACGTCCAATAATTGTAGATCGTTTTGAACAACACAAAGTTTGGGAAGCCTTGTTGGCGGAATATCAATTACTTGAAAAATGAACTGCATATATTGTTTGCTTCTGAAAAGATTTTTTGATTTATCAATATCGTTGGTTATCATACTTTTTATTTGGCCTATTTTAATTTTTATCTCTCTTTGGCTTCATTTTGCCAATAAAGGTGCCGGTGCTTTTTTTCTTCAGGAGAGGCCCGGAAGGCATGGTAAAATCTTTAAAGTCATCAAATTTAAAACCATGACAGATGAACGTGATGCAGAAGGGAACTTACTTCCGGATGATAAACGATTGACGAAGGTTGGTAAGTTTGTTCGTTCTACTTCGATTGACGAACTCCCACAATTAATCAATGTTCTGAAGGGTGATATGTCCTTTATTGGTCCTCGTCCGTTGTTACCTCAATATCTTCCTTTATACAATAAAGAACAGGCTCGTCGGCATGAAGTCCGTCCCGGGATAACCGGTTGGGCTCAGGTGAATGGACGAAATGCCATTTCGTGGGTAAGGAAGTTTGAGTTGGATGTCTGGTATGTAGACCATTGTTCTTTTTTTCTGGATTTGAAGATCTTTTTTTTGACTATAAAAAAAGTTTTTGTGCGAGAGGGTATCAGTTCTGATACTGCAGTAACAATGGAACCTTTTACAGGGAATAATTAATCAGTAACAATCATGTTTTTATATGGTGCCAGTGGTCATGCCAAAGTGATCATTGATATTTTACGAGCCGGTCATGAATCGATTGAAGCGTTGTTTGATGATAATGTGGAGGTTACTTCTCTTCTTGGTCATCCCGTATTACGTCCGTCGGAAGTGCGGGGACCACTGATCGTCAGTATTGGTAATAATCGGATACGGAAGAGGATTGTGGATACTTTGTCCGTGGAGTTTGGATGTGCTATTCATCCTTTGTCCATTGTATCCGAGCTTGCTGACATTGGAGAGGGGAGTGTCGTGATGCAAGGGAGTATTATACAGGTGTGTGCTCAGGTAGGCAGGCATTGTATTATTAATACGGGTGCCTCTGTGGATCATGAATGTGTCATTGAGGATTATGTGCATATTTCTCCACATTCCACTCTCTGTGGAAATGTATTGGTGGGGGAGGGTAGCTGGATTGGCGCCGGTACTACCATTATTCCCGGTGTGAAGATAGGAAAGTGGAGTGTGATCGGTGCTGGTTCCGTGGTGACTAAGGATATTCCGGATCATGTTTTGGCGGTGGGAAACAAATGTAAAATTATTAAGAGTATATAAAATTATATTATTGATGAACAAACGAATCTGGCTTTCGCTTGCTCACATGGGTGGCCGTGAGCAAGACT